>Ga0224722_1000779_pt1 | contig 18355 bp, 13 predicted proteins | sample Balambano_FR1_Me_FD_161646 | JGI IMG/M metagenome (GOLD analysis project Ga0224722, IMG submission 161646) | Freshwater sediment microbial communities from Lake Towuti, South Sulawesi, Indonesia - Balambano_FR1_MetaG | ecosystem: Environmental > Aquatic > Freshwater > Lake > Sediment | place... | reverse complement strand
CTACAAAGGGGCTGCCCCCCAGATGGCACCTGAGGCATGGCGATTGCATTTAGAGGGAACCCCGGAAGGAACACAGATACTCACGTTAGCCGATCTAAAAACCCTGCCCGAAGTCTCTCAGACTACAGAACTCAAGTGTGTGGAGGGGTGGAGTGCAATAGTGCATTGGACAGGGGTACGATTTAAGGACTTTGCGGAAACGTTCCCCCCGCCTCCCGGCACAACCTTTGTTGCCATGCGCTCCGAACCCGAAGGTTTTGAGTCCGAATGGTACTATGTTGGCTTGGATTGGGAGAGTTGTGTTCACCCCCAAACGCTACTTGCGTATGCGATGAACGATGCCGAACTGCCGGTAGAGCATGGTTTCCCGCTACGCTTAGTCATGCCGCATAAGTACGGAATTAAGAATATCAAACTGATAACCCACATCGCCTACTCCACTGAGCAACCCCGTGACTACTGGGCAGAGCGCGGCTACGACTGGTACGCCGGACTCTAAGGGGGACAACAAACCTTGACTCTTTGTTCTCGCTGTGTTAGATTGATGCAGGGACTTCTGTCCTAACTCTCTTCGCATACTCCATCTTCCCATTGTAGGAGACGAGGCACACCGCACCGGGTCGGTGTAAAGTACCTCACTGAAAATGGTCGTCCTCACGGACGAGGAGATGCAGTGAATCAAGCATCCGTCCGGTAGGACGGACAAAGTCTTTAGCGAGGTACTTCAGTACCTCGTCTGCTCTCTCTGCTCTTTACGGAGGAGTTCACCATGAAACGTCCTGTGGGTTTTACTTTAGTGGAGATGCTAGTGGTGGTCGCAATACTGGCACTGCTCACCGCGATTCTTCTCCCCGTCCTCTTGCAAGCACAGGCGAAATCCCGTCAGAGTGCCTGCCTTTCCAATATGCGTCAGTTAATCATCGCGTTTCGCCTGTATGCGGACAATCACGATGAACGCCTTCCCGGTACCACCGAATGGACACTGTGGGGAGAATTGTCGCGACGGGGAGTGTTGCCCGTCACAGAATCTTTAGGTTGCCCCAACGTTCCTCAGGGACGGGAAGCCATAAACTTTATTTTTACTCGTTATGGTGAGAGGCTTATGGGGGTTCCGGGATACGGCTATAACCAAACACTACAGGATGGAAGCTACCCAGACATCCCCGGCAGGAAATATTCGGAAATTATCTTCCCCAGCACCACGGTTTGTCTAAGTGAAACCGCCCTCGGGGTGGACCTCGAAGTTTTCCCTCCCGGTCCTGACCCCTATTTTTATAATTTTGATTCAGGGATGTATCCCTACGATCAAGAACGAGCATGGGAGCGGCATCAGGGAGGTTCAAACTACGCCTTTTGTGATGGTCATGTCAAATGGCTTCGTGCGGAGGGTGTAAGAAACGCCCGCGAGGGAAATGATGGCAAAACTCCCAGTTTCGATTACCGTCTGGAAGGCACTGCCTCGAACTATCCCAACTACCCGACCCCGTAAACCGAGGAGATTATGGCTTTCACACTGTTCCTTTCCTCCCAAAGAAAGCGTATCGAACAAATCATTCAGGCACTGCTCTTGTTGGTCGTTGTCGTGTTCATCACGCTATTTCTACTTTTTTTAATCGCCAAGCGCAATACCAACGTCTGTGTCGAAAACCTACGTCGCATCGGGCAGGCGATAGCAATGTATCGGGAGGAACACGACGGCGGGTATCCTCTCGAATCCACATGGCGCAATGCCTTATTTCCACAGACATTACAAGGTTGCCCCTCTGCTGCTCCCGTGGCAGACTATCCCGGTTTAGATAAGAAAGTCGGGAAAATCACGGGATATGGCTACAACTTCGCACTAACCCAACGTCTCAGGCAAGCGGATATTCCCTACCCCCATACCACCATTTGCGTGTGTGATTCGGCACAAGGATTCCCGATTTTAATACTACTCAATCCCTATACCTATACGCACAACGTACCCCGGAAAATCGAAATGGGTTGGAAACGTCATTCAGGGGGTGGGAACTACCTGTTTTGCGATGGTCATGTTACTTGGTTGACGGAGGAAAAAATCCATCAGGCAAAAGATGAGTGGGACGGCAACGACGGGGAACAACCATCGTTCCTTACCCGCAAAGTGGCTCCTCATTCACACTGAATACATTGCCGTAATTACCCAAAAAAACTGTTAGAAAATCGGGGGCGTTCGGTTGGGAACTTTTTTTGAGGGCTTATCGTTGATAGTGGCATACAGAGCAGTGCTTAAAACCGAGGCAGACACCGCACTACTTTTGTATTCGGCAATTGCCGACAGTCAGTATATATTTTAGAAACAAGGAAAACTCTTTTTGAATAGCCGGAAACGGCAACGGGTATTTGGGTTCCTCGCAAAATGAATGCCCTGTGGGGAACCCAAAAACACACTTGTACTTTTTATTCGCTACCCCTTCGGCACTTTCCTTGCATGAACCAAACTATTTTTTAGCTCCTACTGCTTCCCACTAAAACAGCAGATTCAGGCAGTTCCTCCGACTCTGTAAATCCCAGAAAAATCGGTTCGGGGGCGAGGAGAACTCCCCACTTGTCCGCGACACGCTGTTGAACCCGCAAGGCAAGACCGTTCAGTTCCGATGCGGTTCCTCCCCCCCGGTTCACAATCGCTAGAATATGCTTGCCCGATAGTCCCATACCCCCCAACGTCTCCCCCCGCACAAAACCACTATTTTGAATCAGCCATGCCGCCGAGAGTTTAACGCTGCCATCGTCCTGCAACCAATGAGGAACATCACCTGCGAACTTCTCCTGCACCGTCTGAAACGTTTCCGGGGAGACAATGGGGTTCTTAAAAAACGACCCAGCACTACGGCTGTCCGGGTCATCGGGACGCACCACCATCCCTTTTTGCGAACGAATCTCCCGGACTGCCTCATACACATCAAGCAGGGAGGGAATCTGCGTCAACTCGCGATTGGCAAAATAGCGTGTCAGGTCTGTATACTTTAGGAGGGCGGGGTGATTGATATTTAACTGAAATCGCACGGCGGTGATAGCCCACTGCCCCAACTCTTCGCGGTTGAAGCGACTGCGACGGTAGGCAAAGCCGCATTCGGCGTGCGAAAACTCGCGCACGGTTCCGGTTGACAACGCCACCGCACGCACCCTAACAATAGTCTCTGCGACCTCCTGCCCATACGCCCCGACATTCTGCACGGGGGTTCCCCCCACAAAGCCGGGGATCCCGGCAAGGCACTCCACTCCCTGCCAACCAGACTCCGCACACACTCGCACAAAACTATCCCAATCCTCTCCCGCGGCAACCTCCACAACCACCTGAGAATCGGTCTGCTCTACAACCCGAATCCCTCGAAGACGGTTATGCACGACCAAGCCGGAGAACCCTGCATCGGCAACAACTAAATTACTGCCTCCGCCCAAGAGGAATACAGGAACCTTCTGTTCTCTTGCCCATACCAACGCAGACAACAGTTCATCTTCCGAGGCAACGGGTACAAAATATCGAGCGTTCCCACCCAACCCCAACGTCGTGTAAGGGGCAAGGGGAACGTCCGATTGAACAGAAGATTCTGGCACGATATTAGATTTCTTTCTGTGCAACAACCACACCCTCCTTGCCATTCCTTGAATGGAGAGAGGGAATTGCTACAACATCTCAACAGTACCCCCTCCCCCTGCAAGCAGGGGGAGGGGGCAAGGGGAGAGGGTCTATACCGGATAGGTTTTCGGTTGTTGGTGGAGTGCTGCCGGAAGTGTCTCTTCGGTGAACTTGCATGCCTTATTGGAACACTTCGCACCAACAACTTCCCCTTTACTAACCGCTTCTATCAACGGGGCGTTACACACCGGGCAGTTTCGACCTATCGGTTTTGCCGGAAGGGTAAACTTACACTTGGGATACTGATTGCACCCGTAAAAAATCCCCTTCTTGGAAGCCTTCTCCACAATCTGCCCTTCGCCACAGGAAGGGCAATTTACCCCTGTGATTTTTGGCGCGGCTTTATGGATATACTTACACTCTGGGTAGCCGGGACAACCGAGGAACTTTCCGAAGCGTCCTCGTTTCTCCACCAGCATCTTGCCACAGTTGGGGCAAGCGATGTCGGAAACTACGGGTTCGATTGTCTCCCCCTTCGCCTCTGCCTCCTCGCGTAGCACATACTTACACTCCGGGTAGTTGGAACACGCCGTAAACTTGCCAAAACGTCCGAAGCGTTCCACCAGTTCATTGCCACACTCTGGACAGGTCTTCCCCGTCGAGCGAACCGCCTTTTCCATTGTCTCATCGGCTTTAGAAAGCATCTCCGCGAGCGGTTGCCAAAACTCGTTCATCAGGGTGACATACTGCTTCTTCCCCTCTTCGATATGGTCGAGTTTATCCTCCATCTCGGACGTAAACTGCACCGAGAGAATATCGGGGAAGTGCTTAACCAGCGTATCCGTTACCACAAAACCGAGGTCCGTAGGATAGAATTTTTTCTCCCGTAACTCCACATACTTTCGGTCTTGAATAGTCGAAATGATACTGGCATAGGTCGAAGGTCGCCCAATTCCCTGCTCTTCCATCGCCTTTACCAATGTCGCTTCGGAGTATCGGGGGGGCGGTTCGGTAAAGTGTTGCTTTGGGGTCAGTTTCAACAAGTCTAAGACCTGTCCCTCGGTCAGCACGGGAAGTGGCGGCTTCTCATCGTCCTCCACCGGAGCATTATCCTCCTTGCCCTCGGTGTAAACTCGCAAGAACCCATCGAATTTAATCGTCGAACCCGTTGCCCGGAACGTGTACCCATTTGCCAGAATATCCGCCGTCACCACATCCATGATGGCAGGGGTCATCTGCGAGGCAACAAAGCGTTGCCAAATCAGCCGATACAGTTTGTATTGGTCGGCGGTCAGGGCTTTCTTCACACTATCGGGTTCGCGGAAAACCGAGGTCGGGCGAATGGCTTCGTGGGCATCTTGTGCCGCCCCCTTACTCTTGTAAAAATTGTACTTTTCGGGGGCGTAAGAGTTGCCGAATGTCTGTACAATAAACTGCTTCGCCTCCGCCTGTGCCTCTGCGGAAACACGAGTAGAGTCGGTACGCATATACGTAATTAACCCGGTCACACCGCCATCAGAACCTAAGTCAATTCCTTCATAGAGCTGTTGCGCCACGGTCATGGTACGCTTGGAGGAAAACCCTAACTTACGTGCCGCATCCTGCTGTAGGGTGGAAGTGATAAAAGGAGCCGACGAACGCCGTTGCCGCTGGCTCTTTTTTACCGTCTGAACCTTGTAGATAGCCCCTTTCACGTCAGCAAGCACCTTGTCCGTATCGTCTTGATTCTTGAGTTCAATCTTTTTGCCCTGAAACTGAGTCAGAGTGGCATCGAACGGCTCTCGCTTGGTTTGCGGGGTCAGATTTGCGGTGATTGTCCAGTATTCCACCGGAACAAACACCTGAATCTCCCGCTCGCGGTCACAAATCAGACGTACCGCAACAGACTGCACCCGTCCCGCCGACGTTCCACGTGCTACTCGTTTCCAGAGCAGAGGACTGATTTTGTATCCCACCAGACGGTCTAAGGCACGCCGTGCTTCTTGGGCGTGTACCTTATCCATATCAATGGTTCCGGGGTTACGTAGGGCTTCCTGAACCGCCGAGCGGGTGATTTCATTGAACTGAATTCGGCGAATCTTATCCGCTTTGAGTTTGAGGGCGTTCGCGATATGCCATGCGATAGCCTCTCCTTCGCGGTCCGGGTCGGAGGCAAGGTAGATGGTGTCTGCGCCTTTGGCGGCACTGGCTAATTTGGAAAGAACATCCTTACGGTCTTTCAGTGGTTCGTAGGTCAGTGCAAACCCATTTTCGATGTCCACCCCCAACTTACTTCCAGCAGGTAGGTCACGCACATGCCCCATGGAAGCCTCTACTTGGTACTCTTTACCGAGAAAACTCTTTAATGTTTTGGTTTTTGCGGGGGATTCGACAATAATGAGTGATTTTGCCATAAGATTCTCTTTCCGATGTGACCTCTAAGGAGTAGATTCGCTTGTCGTTTCGCGCTACGACAGAAAAACGCCTCCTCTATACCGATGTCTATAGCATGTGAAAAGTTCCGCACATCGCTTTAACTCCCTGACGCTAAACGATAAGGGAAAGCAGACTCCGCACGAAATCGGAAGCGACGGGAATTGTATCGCAGGTTCGCTAGCGACGCAATACCCCCTCTATTATCTCACTGCCTACTGTGAGTGCGACAAAACCTCATAGTACAAGGCTTCATTTAAGTCGGTCATTCGTTGTAGCGTAAAGTGAGCGTCTGCCCGTACTTTTCCGGCACTTCCCATCTGTTGCCGCTTTGGATTATCGTTTGCCAACTCCACAATGGCTTTTGCTAACGCTTCAGCATCTCCCGGTGGAACCAATAACCCCGTTTCGTTTCGGGCTATCATCTCTGGTGTTCCCCCGATGTCGGTTCCGATAACGGGTTTTCCCAGTGCCATCGCCTGTTGCACTACTGCCGCACAGGGTTCTGCCCATGTGGATGTTAGCACCGGAATATCCACGGCATTTATCGCATTATTGATATCGGAGCGGAACCCGGCAAAGTGGATACGTTCCTGTAGCCCCTGTTCTCGAACGCTGTTGCGTGCTACCTCTCCCTCCGGTCCCTCCCCGATAAGCACCGCATGTACTTGTGGCAAATCGGCAAGGGGCGAGTGGGTAAACGCCTCTATGAGAACACGCCAACCCTTCTCTTCCGCAATGCGCCCCGTCAGCCCCACCAATACCGTTTCCGAGGAGATACCCCACTCTCGACGCACCTCTTCAGGGTTTTTTGTTACGGCGCGAAAGGATTCTGTATCGGTTCCATGATGGATAGTGACTACTTTATGCGGGTTTAGCCCCTGCCCTAAGAGAGTTTGACGTACCGATTCCGAGAGGGCAATGATGCGGTCAAAAAGGACATGGTTATAGAGATAGCGTCCTAACGCCGACTTCAACGGATAGGGGGAGTGACGGCTCATCACAACAACCGGAACACGGCTTTGCTTTGCCATCCACGGAGCCACAATATAGTCCGTTGACCAATGCACATGAACCACATCGAACTGCTCCTGCTTCAGGAGTTCGCGAAAGCGTCCGGCATCCTGAAAATCCCACTGCCGTTGCACTGTCAGGGGGACGGTTGGCAGGCATCGCTTCTTTGCTTCTTGTTCCACAAACTTTTCGGGGCGGGCAGCAACTGTCACGGTATGCCCCCGCTTGGTTAACTGCTCCGCTAATTGAACCAAATGGATTTCGGTTCCTCCCCACCCCGGAAATCCTGACCCTACTTGCAAGATTTTTAGGGGATGCTTCTTCACGCCACTGTCTCTCCCCCCTCCGAAGTCTCTGCCATACGCTGTATCAAGCGCGAAGTAGAGCGTCCTTCTACCAGAGGGAGAATCACCACCTCACCACCCAATGATCGAACCAATGGTGTTTCTGGCAGAGCGTCCGGGGTCTTATAATCTCCCCCCTTGGCATGGATATGAGGGCGCACAACCTCAATAAGCGCAAGCGGCGTATCTTCGGAGAAGAGACAGACCGCTTCCACACAACGAAGTGCGGCGATAACCTCTGCCCGTTCCTCTTCGGTATTGATAGGGCGTGTGGGTCCTTTCAAGCGACGTACCGACGCATCACTATTGATTCCGACGAGTAATACATCTCCTAAAGCCCGTGCCGCTTCCAGATAGCGTACATGCCCAACATGCAGAATATCAAAAACCCCATTGGTAAATACAACACGTTTGCCCTGTTCGCGGAGGGCTTCGGCGTGCTTGGCGAACGCTTCTCGTTCCAGAATCAACTCTTTTCCTCCTGCATCGGCAAGCGGAACCGCCCTCGATTCTCCACTCGTTCGATAATAGGCATTGTCACCCATTCTCGTTGCGGCAGAATCTTCCCCTGCACAGCGAGGCGTTGGCGCACCGCTTCATACACCCACCCCACTGCCATCTCTTCCATACAGGCGATATCCCTTCGCGAACACGACCTATCTCGGCACGGCACACACGATAGGTTTCGATTGATAACAACCAAATCACCGGGGTTTTGCGGTCCGGTTCTATCGGGGTCTGCTGCACCAGAGAGTACCACCATGTTTGCTCCCACGGCGGAACCGATGTGAAGCGGTCCGGTATCGGGCGTGACAAACACAGCCACACGGGTCAGTAACGCCCCCATCTCCTTGATAGTCAGTTTGTGCGCCAGATTGATGACCGGCACTGTTGGGTGTACTCCGGTTACCACCTCTTTTGCCCGCTCTACATCATCGGGACCCCCCGTAATAATCAGGCGAATATCGGGAGCAACTTCCGCAATCTGGTTTAGCAGTGCGGAAAACTTTGCTGTCGCCCAACGGTTTATCTGCCGTGTGCCGCCGGGATTTACGGCAACCAACCTTTGCCCCTCAGATACCCCATACTCTTGCAATTTTGTTTGTAAACTCTCTTGAGCCTCATCTGGCACATGGAAATCCATCCGGCGGTTGGTCACGCCATCAATGCCTAATGGCTTTAACTCTTTCACAAAATCATCTATCGCATGACGTACTGTCCCCGTGTTACCGTGTGGACTGACATCCTTGCGAAATGTGAGAACTTTGCTTGCCCCGGAAGCGGTTGCCATCAGCAGGGTCTTTGCACTGGGCTGAAAATTGATGAAGAGGTCATAGCGCGAACGACGCAGAGTTTGTAGGAAGCGCAAGAACGGCTTGGGCTTTGCATCCTCCCCACGCGGATTCCATTCAATGATTTGGTGAATATAAGGGATTCCGGTGAGAGCCTCCCGATTGCCATTCCCCACAATATAGTCTACTTCACTCGTCCCATAGAACTCGGCAACCGCACGAACAGCAGGAGTTGAAAGCAAGATGTCTCCCATACCTCCAAAGCGTACCACACAGATACGTTGGACAGTTGGTTTCATACATATACTCCTGCGGCGGGCGATGGTTGTACGATTTTTTTTTCCAGAAGTTCTTGTGCAACGCGAAGAACAGCCTCCCTCTCTAAGCGGGTCATGTCCCCATCCGGAGCCGTTAGAACTCGGTTTTGTTCGCTCTGATGCCCCCACTTTATCGCCGATGTTTGCCCAAAGAGAGCGATGGTTGGCACACCTAACGATGCTGCTAAGTGGTTCACCCCAGTATCGTTGCCGATAAAGAGCGATAACTGTGTCAGCACCCCCATTGTCTCGCGCAATGTGGTCTTGCTGGTCAGATTGATAGTGGGCAGTTCGCCGATGGCTTGTCGCACCTGTTCGGCAACCTGCTCTTCGCCTTTGCCACTCCCCAACAGCACCACCGTTTTCCCACAACTAATAAGCTCTTTTGCTACCTCAGCATATCGTTTGGGCAACCATGCCTTACCATCGTTTGCGCCGGGTTGGATTCCCACGCAAGTACCGGGAGTAGCCCCCTGCGCCACCAAAATCTCTGACCCACGGTTTCGCTCCTCCCCAGTAATAAACAGTTGGGGGGTTGGGTCGTAAGCCGGAGTATCTTGTCCTTCCGGCACAACAGCACGCAGAATATCCAAACAACACTCAATTTCAGGGGCGGAGGCGCGGTAGGTTACCGGATGAGTCAGCAGAAACCCTCTCCCCTCCGAGGCAAATCCTGCCCGAACCTTACCGCCAATCCGCAAAGCCAAGTATGCCGAACGAAACGAGCGGTCTGCGACCAAGCAGACATCGGGAGAGGTGGCACACTGTGTTAATGCCTTGAAGAGTTCCTGAGAGTTATAGTGTGGGTCACGCGGATTGTAGCGCAGGAACGTATCCACGAACGGGCAGTGTTCTAGTGCGGTTGCCGCCGCCATACCCGTTACTAATGTGATAGTGGCTTCCGGGAAAACCTGTCGCGCTGCACGCAACATCGGCACAGCAACAATCGTATCGCCCATAAACCGATGTTTTGTGAGAACGACCACAGAACGAACGGGAACAGGGAGAGTACGCCGCGAGAAGATCATCGCTCCCCCCCTGTGGTTGTTATTGCCATAGGTAGTGTTGTTCGTTGCATCTCTATCTGTAACAGTTTACACGTTTCTTCAAAAACACGCTCAGGAGAGATGCCTTGTAAGCAATCAAATCGCCCTTGACAGGTCGGATTTTTGCGACACGGAGAGCAAGGTAGCGCATCATATAGCACCACCGCAGGGCAATTGGCTGGCGATAAGGCATTCCACGGTCCCGTTTCCGTCGGGTCGGTAGAACCAAAAAGTGCCACAACGGGCGTTCCCATTGCCATGGCAATATGAAGCGGTCCGCTATCTCCCGAAATAACGACTTCCAATCGCGCCACCAATGCCGCCAACTGCTTTTCCGTAGTGGTTCCCACCGCAGAAACTAACGGAGCATTCACCCTTCCTTGAATTCGCCGTGCAGCCTCGCTCTCCTCCGGTCCTCCTAAAAGCACACTGCAAACCCCAGCAGATGTCCATAATTTATCGGCTAAACGAGCAAAATACTCCTCGCGCCAACGCTTTTGGGGACGAGTTGCCCCAACAACCAGTCCTACCACCGGAGGGGCTACCTCATGGCGCACCAGAAAGTTTTCTGCAAATGCAAAATCGGCGGGTGTCACCGAGATATTTAAGGGATAGACCTCGTTGGGATGAGCCGGTTCACCGAGTGCCATTGCCAAGCGACGATATGCCTCAACCACATGCTCTCCTTCCCGCCGTGGGGCAACCGGATGCGTCAGAAAGGGTTGACAGCCATCTTGGGCAAACCCAATACGAATGGGTATACGCTGTAACCATGGCAGAATGGCATTTGAGAGGATACTTTGAAAGAGAATGACCGCCTCATAGTTACCCTGTTGCAGAGTACGTACCAGTGCCATTGCACGCCCGGTTCCCCCATGCGGAGGGCGCAGTATCAGATGATTGACATCCGGGCTTCCTTTGAGGATTGCCAATGCACGTTCCCCACAAAGAACGTCTATAGTGGCAGTAGGAAAGCGACGGCGTAGGATTGCCAGAGCGGGTGTCGTAAAAAGGGCATCCCCCAAATAGTTTAGATTGACAGCCAAAAGGCGCATAGATATTCCCAGAATGAGGCGCAAAAGTGATTAAATCGAATCTCCTCCTTTTGCGGTTCGTTCCGCGAACAGATGCAACACTGCTTCTACCACTGCCGATGCCGAGATTCGCCCCAAAGCATCGCTCACTGTTGGGTGTCGGGGGCGACGGGTTTCGGGGGGAGCCTCTGCCTCCACAAAATCCAGTATTCGAGCGGGAGATGCCCCCCACTGTACCCCTGTCCGCATCGGGTCGGTTACACCGTATAAGCCAACCACCGGGGTTCCCACGGCAACGGCTAAATGCGTCGGTCCCGAATCTCCCCCCACCACCACATCGCACTGTGCCAGCACCGAGGCTAAGACACGCGGTGATGTTTTCCCTGCCAGACTGAGCGGGATTGCCCCCTCACTGGCTTTCTGAATGGCTTCGGCTATCGCTGTTTCCCCCGAACCGCCCAAAAGGACAACCGCCATTCCGTCTTTGGCTAAGCGTTGTGCCAGTTCCACCCATCGTTCGGCATGCCATGTCTTTTCGGGAGTAGATGCCCCCACAAAACACCCCACAATGGGACTTCCTTGAACCGTTGCGAGCAACTCTGCCGCCGCCTGACGCTCCCCTTCTATTAGATAGGTTTGGGGGCGAGGAGGGACACGCGGAACTCCCAACACATCACAAAAACCCATCAACCTCTCGACCATATGCCGCCGTTCTCTGCCCGGAACCACGGGATGCGTCATAAAGAGCGCGTTTCCCTCTCGGTTCAAGTCAAAACCGATACGTCGCTTCCTCCCTGCAAGTCGTGTCACCACCCCGGAAACCAGCAACCCCTGCACATCACAGACCGTATCAAACTCTTCTTGGCACAAACTCCTGCCAAAGCCAAGAACATCTGCGGGTGAACTCCCTACCAGCGTATACAATTGGGAAAGATGTGGGTTCCCGATAAGCAGGTCCGCAAACTTCTTTCGCACTGCCCAACCGATATGTATATTTGGATTCAATCCAGCACGAAGGGCTTCAAGGAGGGGAAGAGTATGTACCACATCGCCCAGGGAGCTTAGTTTCACCAACAGCAAACGTTGCACTTGCGACGGTTCGACCACGGGTTCAACAACCGGGGCAAGAACAGGCACACTTGTACTAGACATCACCCCATTATACACGACGGCTATTCTTAACGGACGATTCCGTTTCCTCGATTCTTCCCACTTCCTTAATACGCAATCGTGTATTAAGGAATGTCGTTAATCCATTTTAGACCCTTAAAACGAACCAATGCAAAAGACAGCGAATCATTGGTGCAATTTAGAAACAAAAATTTGATATAAATTCAGACAACCCTTTGATAGAGAGGATTTCCCCACTTCCATTTCTAAGTTTACAAGGAGACTTTGTGATAGGAAGACAACACCACCATGCCGATTATGACTGGACTTTCGGGCAACGAAATGTACTGCCTCCACCTAAAAGGCTTTGAACCGGGCGAGTTAGTCATCGGAAACTCGGTCTATGCCATGGGTTTTGTCGGCAGTTTAGGAGCCGGTTTGAACACCATTGTTGGTGGGGAGGTCTCGGCAGTCACACAGGTTATCCATGATGGGCGAGAACAAGCCCTGCGGCGCATGATGGAAGAAGCCGGACAGCAGAATGCGGTTGGGATAACTGGTGTCACCAACGAACTGATTCAGCGTTCAGGCAATATCGAGTTTCTTTCGATTGGCTCGTGTATTCACCATGAGGGTGCGGGGCGCGAAAAGGTGGAGTTCTCTACCTGTGCCGATGGTCAAGAACTCTACTGCCAGTTGGACTCTGGGTTCATGCCGATAAAGTTTGTTTTTGGCAATGTCGCCTATTCGATTGGACTGGGGGGTGGCATCATCGGGGGATTTCGCTCGTTAGTACGCGGAGAGGTCAAAGAGTTTTCCGACATCTTCAATGAAACACGTCATCGTGCGCTCTGGCGTATCACCGAAGAGGCGCGGCAAGCAAAGGCAAACGCCGTGGTCGGTATTCGCACCAGTATTCTCCCGTTCGCCGGAATGCAAGAGATGGTCATGATTGGAACCGCCTCACGCCACCATGCCCTTCCCGAAGAGTTCTACGAATCCCCCATCACTTCAGATATGACCAACGAGGAGATGTGGAACATCATTCACATGGGCTATATGCCGATTCAATTGGTCTTGGGGGTTTCGGTCTATTCGGTCGGTTTTGTGGGTGGACTCATGGCAGGCTTGCGAACCTTTATCCGGGGAGAAATCCCCGAAATGACCTCGCTTCTCTATGAGGCACGGGAGAACGCGATAAAACGAATCCGTGCGGATGCCGAACTATGCGGTGCGGACGATGTGATGGGCATTAAGACGTATGTGTACAACTTGGGGAGCGGGATTATTGAATTTATGGCATTAGGAACCGCCGTAAAGAAGATGCCGGGTATCCGCACTCTTACCGACACTCTGCCCCCACAAGCCGTCATTAAAGACAAGGACACCTTCTTCAACACCGCCGAACTCTCTGCCGCCACCAACCTCAACGAGCGCAGTGGGTAAGCGGTACGCTTCGCTATCGTCCCTTGATTGCGCCGAAGGTCATGCCGCGTAGGAGTTGGTTTCGCATGAGGAAGGTGAAGATTGCCGCCGGAAGCAGAAAGATAACGGCTCGTGCCGCCACTCGTTGCCACTCGATTACGCCACCCCCTAAAACCGCCGTTATCGAGGGGGGGGCGGTCACAGGTTGGGTGGTGGAGAGCAGTTGCGCCAGCGCGTACTCGTTCCATGCGTTCAAGAAGCAGAAGACCGCCGTTGCTGCCATTCCCGGTATGATAAGAGGAAGGGTGGTGTAGCGGAATGCCTCTAAGCGGGTGTAGCGGTCTAAGAGCGCGGCTTCTTCATACTCTGGGGGAACATCGTCGGTAAAGCCTTTCATTAGCCAGACGGCGAATGCAACATTGACCGTGGTGTAGAGCAGAATCAGCCCCAAGTGGCTATTGAGTAACCCTAACTGCCGAAACATGAGAAAGACCGGAACCGCCACCACTACCGGAGGTAGCATCCGTGTACTTAGAATGAAAAACAGTGCGTCGTTCTTCGCCTTGATACGGAAGCGGGAGAAGGCATACGCGGCAAGGGTTCCCATTCCCACCGCTAACACCGTGGAAGTTACCCCGATAATCAGGCTTCCTAGCAATTGACCGGGGAACGCTCTTGCACTCGATGACTGCGGGTTGGCTAACTCGGCATAGTTTTCCAGTGTGGGTTGGAAGATAAAGGTCGGTGTCACTGTGTTCACATCGGCATAGGATTTGAACGATGTCGCAATAATCCAGTAGAGTGGGGTAAGGTAGATAATCAGTGCCAGTGTTAGACCGATGTACGCTAAGACCGATTTTACTGGGGCGGGCATTCGGAAGACCGATGCACAGAATGCCGCGATTCCGATTGCCACCAACAGTAGTGGGACACCCCCTAAGCGAAATGCCGCCAGTGCCAGGAGGATTCCCCCGATAATTGGGGCGACTCGCGCCAAACCCTGTGCGAACGGGGTTTCGCCAAACCCAGCAAATAGAGGAGTCGCATCGGGGACGGTTTCCCCTTTGACCCGTCCAAGCAGGAGCAGATAGAGGTTGGTTAGCCCAATAATCACCAGTAGCACCACATACCCAAGAGCGCAGGCTTCCCCCGTGTTCCAGTTCCGCAGTGCCTCGCGGTAGACCTGAATAGAGACGGTTTCCGCCGAGTTAGACACGCCTCCTTGGGTCATAATCCAAGCGATGTCAAACATCTTAAAACTGTCCAGTGTGCGGAACAACAGAGCAACCATGAGGAGGGGGGCGATAAACGGTAAGGTGATGTAGCGGAAGCGGAACCATGCCGACGCACGGTCTACTGAGGCGGCTTCGTAGAGCGTATTGGGAACCGAAGCCAAGCCCGCCACCGCAATCAGCATGACAAACGGCGACCACTGCCATGTATCTGCGATAACCACCGAGAGTAGCGCATGGTCTTTGTCAAACCAGTTGATTGGTTTGAGCGGGTCTATCAGCCCCACTTGTGCCAGCAGATAGTTTACCAAGCCGAAGTTCGGGTCTAACAGATATTTCCAGAAGAGAGCCACCACCACCGAGGAGAGCATCATGGGAAGCAGAAAGAGTGTAGTGACAATACTTTTTGCCTTAAACTGCCGATTGAGCATCAGGGCAAGCCCAAACCCCACCAAAAGTTGTAGCCCCACGGCTAAGACAACAAATGCCGCCGTCACCTGAAAGGAGCTCCAGACCTCCTGCCGCGAGAGAATTTCGGTATAGTTCGCGTTCCCTATCCACTCAGGGGCGACTTTCGGGTTATCCGCCTTGTACTTATTAAACGACAGAAAGAGCGACCAGAAAAGCGGAAAGACATTCATCGCGACCAAGAGGAAGATGGTCGGTAGAACAAATAGGTTCGCAATCGCCCGGTCAGAGAGTTGGCGACGGGGCGGGGCGGTAGGTTGTGCGGTTTGTGTGGTTTCGGTGGAAGCAACAGACATAGATAGTATTGGAATATTCATTCCCTTCCTCGGTCAGGATTCTCCCGCAGAGATTCGACAGAGGAAGGGAAAATTCATTTACGGTTGGGCTACTGTTTTGCCATCTCGTCCAACACCTTTTGGTGTTCTGTGGCGATGGCATCCAGTGCTTCTTTCGGTTGCTTCGACCCGGCAAAGACTTCATTGAGATTGTTTTGCATTGGAGTCAGCAACTCGGTAAAGCGGGGATTGTTATAGAAGTCCTTCAGGTAGGTGACGGTTTCCCCAAAGACCGCATTATACGGGCGAGCGTTCTTAAACTCGTCGGTTGCAGCGACTTTAGTATTGGCAGTCAAGCCTCCCATAGAAGCCCACTTCTTTTGTGTCTCTTCCTTCGAGAACCATGCGATAAACTGCTTGGCTTCCTCTTGGTTCTTGGAGTAGGACGATAGGGAAATCCCTTGTCCCCCCAGCGAGACAAACCGCCCCTTTGGACCTTCCGGCACGACAAAGAAGCCGGTTTGGTCTTTGAACTTGTTTTTATCGCTGACCAAGTCGGGGAAGAAGGCGACCCAGTTCTCCGCCATTGCAACCTTGCCCGCCATAAAATCGCGATTGGTTTCGTTGTAGTAGTACGTTTCGGAACCGGGAGGGCAGAACTTCTTCAGGCTACTGTAGAACTCCAGTGCCTGTACCGCTTCGGGGCTGTTAATCACCCCCTGCGCCTTACCATCCTTGCTTAAATCGCCGCCATACGCCCAGAGAACTTGGTCAAAGCCCATCGTTGCGCCGTCGTACTCTTTCGAGAAGAAGAGTGCCGCCCCGTAGAGGCTTCCATCGGCTTTGGTAAAGAACTCCGCAATATCCTTAAACTCTGCCCACGTTTTGGGAGGTGCAAGGTCGCGATTATACTTTGCCTTGAAGTCAGTCTTGTTCTTTTCGTCCTCAAACAGGTCTTTGCGATACGCGAAAGCGATTCCATCGCTCATACACGGAACCGCGTAGAGCGTTCCCGAACCAGCAGGGTACTCCCCATAGTTCTTCAGCGCGGCAGGCGCAATATCCGCAATCGGGATATTGGTCTTTGCCCACTCGGCGAGGTCTACATAGTGTCCTGCTGTCGCGGCTTTCCCCAGCCACTGCGAATCTCCGATAATCAGGTCGTAGGCAGAATCTTGGGCACTCCATGCTGTATTGATCTTGGTTTCAAAGTCCGACCACGGAATCTGCTGCACTTCCACGGCGATACCCGTTTCCGTGGTAAAGTCCTTGACCAATGTTTCCATCTGCTTGGCGGGGTCCCATTCCGCCCAAGCGATAGTGAGTTTCTTGCCACTCGTGGGAGCACTTGCCGACCCGGTTGTTCCTCCGGTGGTTCCGGCAGGGTTCCCGCCATCGGTACTGGTCGAACTGGGGCATCCTGCCAGCATCGGCAGAGCCACAGCACTCAACACACTCAGCAGGGTGAATAGCGATTTACGTCGCGTCATAGATTTTGTTCGTCCTCCTATGGGCGAAAACCCCTCCCACTGCGTCCTTTATCCGACACAGGGAGGGGTTTTCCGCTTCGTTACTTAACCCATTTTTACTTCGCGGGTCTTTTCGTCAAAGAGCATCGTCTTGTTCCAACGGGAGGACATTTCCGCCAGCGAAACAATCACCTGCACTTTGGTTGCGAGATCAATATTACAGTTTGCCTTCATCGGGTCGTTGGCACGAATCGCTTCGAGCCAGTTCTTCTCATGGATTTGATGGCTTTCATATGTCGCCCCTTCGACAGGCAGTTTTGCCGCTTCGATTTCGTCGGCATAGGGACGTTCGGGGCGCAGTTCCACCCCGTTTCCGAAGTAGATAGTTCCTTTTTCGCCCCGGAACAGATCCTGAAGCCCCTGCTCATTGACTGTAGAACCGACAAAGAGCATTGTCCATCCCGACGGAAACTCCGCGATAACCTGAATCGTATCGTCCACATCACGGTCTTGTCCATGTCGTGTTCCCAAGCAAGCCACACGGGTTGGATATTCTGGGTTGCCGGAGGCAATCAAGAACGGATGCAGTTTGTGTGGCATTAGGTCGCCGAGAATTCCCGCCGAGTAGTCCCAATACTTGCGGTAACGAGCAAAGAGCGCACCGGGGTCACGGCGCATCGGTAGTTGGTCGCCCCCTGCCTCACCGAGGTTTTCTTTCCACGGGATATTGGGCGCAGAACCAAGCCACTTTTCCCAGTCCAGATTTTGTGGGTTGCACTCCTTAGGGATACCGTAGTTCCACTCTCCCTTGGGATTGTTTCGGGTGTAGGAGCCTTGCCCCATGACCAGTTTCCCGATTTTACCTTCTCGTGCTGCTTTCCCTGCCACATGGTAAATCATGTTGGAACAGCCTTGCGACCCAACCTGCACCACACGATTGGTCTTTTTGGCGACATCATAGATTTGGAAGGCTTCATCCACATACCGAGTCATCGGCTTTTGAATATAGACGTGTTTCCCGGCTTCCATCGCATGACAAGCCACCTGAGCGTGCCAGTGTTCCGGGGTCGCAATCACAATCGCATCAATATCCTTGTTTTCAATCAGTTTGCGGTAGTCGCTATCGGAGACAAACGATGCCGAGACAACCCCGGCTTCTTTGACCTTGCCCGAATGGTATTCGCGACGGGGCTTAAAGACATCACAGACACCCCCGATTTGGATATTGCGCTCAGCGGCTTCTTTGGTGAAGTGTCCGACGTGTGCGCCGCCCATTCCTCCTGTCCCTACGAAGGCGACAATCACCCGGTCATTCGCCC
>Ga0224722_1000777_pt1 | contig 18375 bp, 16 predicted proteins | sample Balambano_FR1_Me_FD_161646 | JGI IMG/M metagenome (GOLD analysis project Ga0224722, IMG submission 161646) | Freshwater sediment microbial communities from Lake Towuti, South Sulawesi, Indonesia - Balambano_FR1_MetaG | ecosystem: Environmental > Aquatic > Freshwater > Lake > Sediment | place... | reverse complement strand
TGATTGGCTCCGGTCATACCGAACGGCATCCCATACGGCGAGTATTGTCGGCTTTCCAGCATGGCAAGCGGGTTACTCGCTACGCCACGCACGCTGCCCAAGCCATCCTGGATCATCCACTCCCAATTGCCGGCGGCATCTTTCTGCGCGTGAATACCCGTCGGTCCGTGAACGTACCGATCCGTATTGCCGCTGGTAGTTTGCGCCAGCACGACCGACAAGCCCGGCTGTAAGTCAAGCAAATATTGCGTCACCACTCCGCTGATAGTCTGCTTGATGCGGTTGCCGAGCGCGTCGTAGATTCCGCGTTTGGAGCGCTGAACGCTATCCCGCCTTTCTCGAACGCGTATAGTTGGGATTAAACATTCGCTCATGTTTCACCAGCGCCCAACAGATATGCAGCAGTTTGCGTGCCGCCGCACACAAGGCGACCTTCTTTGCCTTGCCGCGTGCGATCAGGCGGTCATACAAGGTTTTGATCTTTAGATTATGCCGCACCGCGCTCAGGGTGGCGAGAAACAGAAGCTGGCGCAGCCGCGGATGCCCACTGTAACCGATGCCCGGTCGCGCATTCAGGCTCGTCCCGGACTGACGACTACGTGGTGCCAGTCCGACATAAGAGACCAACTGTTCCGGCGTTTCAAACAAGCTGAAATTCAGCGTAACGACCAGCAACCAACTGACGGTGACTATCCCCATGCCTTTGATACTCAGCAGCCGTTTGGCATTCTCACGCCAGTCCCCCTGCTTGAGCAAGGTTGCCAGTTCGCCATCCGTCGCCTTGACCTGGCTGTTCAACAGCATAATGACCTGTTCTGAACGCTGTTTGATGATAGGTATGGCCACGTTCCGCTGCTGCAAGGCATGGGTGCGGTTGCGGGTTTGAGCGCGAAGCTCTGCCAGGGCATCCCGCTGAGTGAGCCGCTGATACAGGTCTTCATACAACGAGGGCGGCGGTGACCATAGGCGTGCCTGGTGATGGAACTGTGCGGCAAAGTCCGCCAGCGTTTGGGCATCAATCGGGTCCGTCTTGTCGCGCTTGAGCGTAAGCTGAGCGAACCGCTTCGCTTGCAGTGGGTTGACAACCCACACGGCATAGCCAGCATTCGTCAGGTAGTGTGCCAGCCGCATCCAGTACACCCCGGTTGACTCCATGATGATGAGAATAGCGGATGGCGGCAGACGCAAAGATGCGATGCGCTGGCAAAACTGCTGCCAACCGGCAGGAGATTGGGCAAAGGTCAGCGGCGATTGCTTGTTGCCGGTGTTTGTGTTCCACACAGCGGTAAAACTGGCAGCGGCAATATCAATCCCGACGAAAAGCTGAAACGAACGGGGGTCTGCGGTCATCACGGAGTCCTCCTGACTAATCGAAAGTCATTCGCAGACCAGGCGATGGCAGCGCTGGAGAAAGAGGTTTTGCCTACGAAGCGCAGTCAGAGCTGCAGGATTCCGTTCAAACGCGCCTCTCCGAACAGCACAGGGTCAGTCTACGATACGGGGTCGTACCACAGGCGTAGGGGCGACCTGAATGCCGGTGGAGCGGACAACGTGGATTGTAATGAATCGGTCACACGAGTGGCTCACCGACTTTCTCCAACGTATATAGCCAAACCTGGATAGACAGAAAGCGGTGCGGAGAGCTCGGCGAATCATGAATCTAAACAGGACAAAATCACAGCAGCCGATCCGAACAAGTGTTATAATCCGAAGTGTATCCAAAACATCAATCGAGGGATCATGATGACCGATGACACTCCATCCAATGTCACACCGTTCGAGCGGATTCGACAGGTCGATGATGAGGGTATTGAATTCTGGTCGGCACGCGACCTGATGCTAATTCTGGAATACACGAAGTGGCAGAACTTTAAAATGGTACTGGTAAAGGCAGAGATTGCGTGTGAAAACAGCGGCAATGATCCAGCGAACCATTTTACCGGTGCCAGTAAAATGGTCGCTATCGGCTCAGATGCGAAACGTGAGGTCGAAGACATGCACCTGTCGCGCTACGCCTGCTACCTCGTCGTTCAGAATGCCGACCCGACCAAAGAAGTTGTGGCGCTCGGTCAAACCTACTTTGCGGTACAAACCCGCCGCCAGGAGGTGTCTGACGCGGTAGCGATGGCGGAACTGACTGAGGATCAGCGACGGCTGCTTCTGCGCCAGCGGATCAAGGTACAGAATACCGACCTCGCCTCGGCAGCGAAAACCGCTGGCGTAATCACCGGGCAGGACTTCGGTGTGTTCCAGAATCACGGCTATCGTGGACTGTACAACGGCTTGACCGCTGAAGGGATTCATAAACGCAAGAAGCTCAAAAAGAGCCAACATATTCTTGACCACATGGGGACAACCGAACTCGCTGCCAACCTGTTCCGCAGTACACAAGCGGAAGAGAAGCTGCGCCGTGATCAGGTGCAGGGCAAGGATGCGGCGAACGCGGTTCATTACGAGGCGGGTGTGGTGGTACGCCATGCTATCGCCGAACTTGGCGGCACGATGCCGGAAGATCTGCCGACCGCCGAGAGTATCAAGAAACTGGAACGCGCCGAGAAGAAACGCCTCGCCGCTCCTCAGAAGCCGGAGGAAAAATGACATCGTATAAAAACCCTTCACACCGTCCATGGCCTTTCCCTCAGTCATGAACGGTATGTAGGGTTTGCATGGTTTTTCAGGGCGTTTCAGTAATCTTTTGCACCTCATAACGGCGCATCATGTCGAGAACATCGGCGGGCTGAATGGCGTATGCCATCCCCTCCGTGCTGCGTTTGCGTCCTCGCTCGTCGAGCAGGTGCAGCCGCTTGATGTTGTGACCGATCCACTGAGCATCGCCCAACTTTTCGACAGGTTGACCCAGCAGTTTTGCCACCTGTTCGCGCAGTGCTGCCGCTTTCAGCCAGACAATCTGCTCTTCGCCGTGTGTCAGCAGTTCGAGCGCCTGAAGCACGGCTTCTTCGCGGTCGCTGAGCGCTTTGCCTTCGCTGAGTTGCTCATCAGTCTGCGCTGCACTTACAATCGTGTCGAGCAACCCTTGTGTATGCCCCTGTTCCTCGAAGAATGCCGCCAGCGCGACCAGTGGTGACCATAGCTCGCCGGAACGGTTGTGCAGGGTGTGGAGTTCAGGGCGGTCAAAGTAGTTGGTGTAGATTGGCTGGAAGTAATGCAGAGCGAGGGTGTACAGCATATGACGCAGCGCTGCACCGTCGAAGTCTGGCGGGAAGCACGGCATTTGTTTGTCGGTGCGGCGCATCGGGATGGCGATGCACCGGCTGGCAAGGATGTCCTCCAGACCAGCAATCGCCGCCAGAATTTTCGGGGAGTAGACATCGAATGCCTGCGGCTTCATGTCCTCGCCAATCAGCCGAATGGCAGGCATCCCCTGTTTGTAGCCGCTGTTCAGGAGCTGGCGAATCTGCTGCATACCGGGGTCTTTCGGGTTGTGATAACGCTCCGCTTCATCTATACCGACCGTACAAGACGTATAGTGGATCAGCCGGAACATGGACGGTCCGGTCGGATCAGAGGTGGTGACCATGTTGAACGCCAGCGGTTGCAGTACGCGCATGACGGTACTCTTGCCGCTATTCTTCGGTCCGTTCAGCGCCAGATACGGGTATGCTGGAAACATGGTGTAGAAGTATGTGCCGATTGTCCACAATGTCAGGATGGCGCTTTCCACATCAGAGCGAAAGTCCACGTATTTGGTGAACAAGTCGTGAACGGTTTTGTAGACCTGACCGGGACTTGCAATCTCGCCGTTGAGAAAGCGTTGGATGTCGGCGTAGCGCCAGCGCATGAGGAATTCAGACCCTTCGGGAATGACACGCAGCGCGACTTCCTTGCCGTTGAGCAGGATGAGCTGTTCAGCACTGAGCCGCCGCAGTTCACGGGATGAGGTGACCAGATACGGCTGCACATTGAGTTTCTTATCCTTCGTCCGCTCAATCACTGATACAGTGACGATCGCAGCATCGCGCTGAAAACCGAGCGCCGGCGAGAGCAGCGGAATATCGTCACCGAGAATATGGGGCATATCGTCCGCTTCCTCGGTCCGAGCCTGCTTCTTCTTCGCTGCCCGTAGCAAATCGTTGAAGACGCGACCCTTCATGCCCAGCTTGCCAGTGCCGCGCGAAACTCGCTCAGCTCGATCTCATCCATTTCGGTCGCGTGTTGAGTCAGGTTGCACACCGCGTCCTTGCGCTCCAGCCCGGTCAACATGGCGACACGATGGCATTCGCCGTCCAGCCAGGTCTGCGACTTGTTAAGCACACTCGTCACCGTCTCTGCATTCGCACCCTGCACCAGCCAGTCATTGGCATCCTTGACGCCATCGGGAAAGCGCGGCAGCACGGCACACTTACCGAGCCGCTGGGCGACGTCGCGGCTTTTTGCCAGCGCTTCCGCTGTGTTGTCGAGCGCGACGAAGACACGGCGATGTTTTTGTAGCGACGTGAGCAACTCACCTGAAACGTGCATGCCGGCGATGGCGACGGCGGGCATGTCCCACTGCCCAAAGGTGACAGCATCCGCCTGTCCTTCGACCAGCACAACCTCGTCGGCGTCGGATGTGTAAAGGTGACCATAATAGGGCTGGCGTTCGCCGAGGATTTCGCGCGACGGATTATAGTGCTGCTTGCCTTCGATGGAACGCCCGCTGAGGTATGTCAGCTGTCCCTTCTCCAGATGAATGTAGACCAGCATCCCCGGCGGAAAGCGCTGGACGACGCTGCGCCACTTCTCGGACAGGTTGAGTTCTGCCGTTAGAGTACGCTTATCCGACGGCATGAAGCCAAGCCGCGCTGCTTTGACGGTTGCAGCATCCCAGCCGCGTGTCCTGGTTGCATAGTCGAGTGCGGCGACCGTGGTGAGCAGGGCTCCGTGCAGCCGCTGAACAAGCTGGCGTTCCGCCCAGTCAAACGAACGGCGATAGTCCTCGTTCTTGTCGATTTCAATGCCGGCGTGATTCGCCAGGTAGTACACCGCTTCAAAGAACATCAGCGGGTCATGGTTATTCCAGCGATTGTCGTAGCCAAGCAGATGTCGCCCGGCGAAGTCGAACACATCTCCAGACTCACCACGCGAATTCCAGTAGTACAAGCCGTTTTGTGGTGTCACCACCAAACTATCATGCTCAACGCCGACGAAGCGGTTGCGTGAACGCCTCAGCCGAAACTTCTCTTCAACAATCTTTTCAATCGGGTTGGCGGAGCGAATCTGCTCCAAATCAATACTCATGATGGTTGTCTCCAGGCAATATGGAACTAAACCGGTGTCAAGTTGACACAGCAGAATGGAAAATTTCAGTTGCGGTTGGGGACCGGCTGCGATACAATGTGGGTGTTGAGTTCACATACGCATCACAGTCTGTCGCCCACCCGCCCAAAGCAGTGGGCTTTTTGTTGATTCAGGCGGTGAGCGAATCAGTGTGTTCAAATCGCCATCTCCAAAAGGTTCGCCCGGGCGAACCTTTTATTCACTCGTTAGGTAACGCTCTGCCTCGCTGATCAGTTTTTGCATTGCCTGCAATCTTGCACGGGCAACATTCATATCGCCTTCTTGCCGCATCAGCGCACGCGCCAATTCCTGCGCTGTTGTTGCATTGATCGCCCGTGTAACTTTCGCCATTTTGAGAGCGGTGGCTGAAAGTTTTTCCAGCGGATCGTCATCGGTACTGACCGCATCGCCTTCGCACAATTCTCTGACTTGTATACTCGTCAGATTGAAATCGATGATCTGTCGAACGATCTCCGCGTGGTACTCCCGCGCGACTGCCGTAACATACCGAAGTTTTTTCTCCTCAATGTCGTGTCTGTCAGCAAGCTCCTGCGCCTCGTCCGACAAATGCAGTAGTGATTTGATTGCGCTAAAGTGACTTTTCTTGATGCCACCCATCGCACTGAGAACCGCGTCCGTGTACTCGCGTTTGCCGCGCAAATCGAGGTCAAGCGCCTGACGGTAGAAGTCGTTTTCGACGGCATAGGCGGGGATTTCATAGCCGTGAACCGTCAGCAGCAATAGCGCCGCTTGTCGTGCCAGCGCCATCGCTGTCAGCCCGGAGCGTGCCGTGTTCTCTTTCGCCTGACGAAAGACTGATGAACGATCTGCAGGAATGACGATGCACGGGATCATGCCATCGCCGGTGTAGTTCGGGATGAAGTCGCGTAACAGCCATGTTGCCCAATAGCGGCGCTCGCCCGTCTCGATGCGAAACAAGCGCGTCGCCCCTTGCGAGACATCCACGACCGTCAGTGGATTGACCTGACCGTCATCGCGAATTGTGATCGCCAGATTGACCAGATCGCGCAGAAACACTTCTTCTGGTGTGAGGTTTACGGTCGGTTCGTCGTCGCGCTCATCGTCCGCGTTTGGGAGAAGCTCAAGCAGGTTGTTGAACGGTCGTCCCCGATGCCGTGCCGTAATCTGCACAATCTGCACCATTTCGCGCATTGCCTGCGTCGGCGTAATCTGGCTCTTGTGAAAGCGCAGATGAATGCTTTCCGGCAGTACACGGCGCGGCTGCACCGGATCAGGGCGCACCATTTCCAGCAGGATGCGCTCGACATGAATCGCGCTGCCGTTAACATTCTGCGGCAAATCGCCGAGCAGATCGCTGGTGACAGACGCCAGCAAATCATCCATTCGCTGCGTGTCGTGATTTGGGCGCACCATCTATTCGCCACCCTTCAGAAGATAGCGAACCAGTGATGCGACCACCTGCATGTACGCTTTGCTTGCTGAAGCAGCGGGATTGTAAGTGAACAGGCTTTGATGGCTGCTGTGAGCATACGAGACCGCTTCATTGGCGGGGATCACGCCGAGCAGAAGCTTGCCCAAGACTGGATGTGCTTTAACCTCTGCCAGCAGGTGGTTATGACCACGAATACGGCTGTCCATCTTGGTCACCAGTAATCCGCTCACACGCAGCGTTGGATGCCGCCAGCCTTCACGGATGTCGTTGATCTTCTCAATGACACTGGTTAGTCCCACCGTTTCCAGGTAGCGCGGCTCGACCGGCACAATCGCATCGGTCGCGGCGAGCAGTCCCATCTCCGTCAGCAGGCTGAATGAGGGACGGGTGTCGATAATGATCGCCGCGTACTGGTTAGCGATTTTGCTGACCGGATCCGCCAGACGATACGGCGCACCCGCAACACCCATCAGTTCACGTTCCGCGCCTTCGAGCATCGGGGAAGCGGGCAGGATGTGCAAATCTGCATCCCACTGACTCTGCACGATACAGTTCATGAGCGTCTGCGCGGCGTTGGCGCGATCTGCCATCAGCACGGTGTACAGACTATCGTCCGCGCCGTAATCCTTGCGTCCGGTTGTGACCAGTGAGGCGTGGCCCTGGCTATCCGTATCGATGATCAGGACGCGCGGATTAGCGGCGTTCGCGCGGCGCAGCAGATGCACCATGCCGAGTGCGATATTGGTCGTAGATGTCGATTTCCCGACACCCCCTTTGTGATTGGTGAATACGAAAGCACGAGTCATTTGCCATTTCCTCTCATTAACCCAACGAACCGTCAAATTCGCTGTGGCTGGCAAAGACCTGATAGAAGGTGATGTACACTTCCACACGGGAGCTTTGCTGGCACGAGCAGCGAGCTTCAAGGTGATTGGGGAGAGTTCAGGCTCTCCCTTTCACCGCAAAAGCCAAATTTCGTTAGATCAGACAGGAAAGTGGTTGTGTACGCTTGGGATAAGCGATTGAGGAGAGGAATTGAGGGAGGCTCAGTGGCTCGCAGGGTTCGTATTGACTACAATCTGTGGAGCAAGATTGGAGCTACTCCAAACACCCAGTACTCTCACAGGTACTGGGTGTTTCTTTTATCGAGGTTCCCTCTAAGTTTTGTTCTATCGGCTAAATCCCTCAGGTAGTCAAATGGCGTTTGCAGTTTCAACACCACTAGCAATACAGTTACAGCGCTCTATACGAGCAAATTACTTACGCCACGGTTGTTTATTTGTCGGTTTTGCCCCAACTGGCGATAGGGGCTTACAGACCGCCTTCGATCCATAGGAACTGCCCACTGATCGCTGCTGCCGCATCGCTCATCAGGTTCATGACGAGATCAGCAGCTTTGTCCGGGTCGTCGCCGCCGGTCTGCTCTACCCACTGCGCCCACTGGCGATAGGCTTCCGCCTCCGCACCCATCGCCATCGCAGTATCGCGGATGTCCGCCCACATCTCGGTTTTCACGTCGCCTGGATGGATGACATTGGCGGTGACGCCAGTGCCTACCAGTTCTGCGGCTAAATGGCGTGTGAGGTGATTGAGCGCGACCTTACTGGTGGCATAGGCACTATTGAGGGGTCCTGGTTCGTGCAGTGCCGCCGCCGAGGTGATGTTGACAATACGCCCCCATCTTCCATCAATCATGCCGCCAACGAACGCACGGCAAAACAGGTATGGGTTAAGCGCGTTGATGCTCAAGGTCTCCATCCACGCTGCCGGGTCACTGTCCTTGATCAACTGGATCGGTCCAAAAACGCCTGCGCCATTGACGAGAATAGACGGAATACCCAGCCCCTGGATGACCCGTGCTTTGATGTTCTCCACCACCGCTGGATCAGCCTGCGCGAGATCGGCGCGTAATGCCTGCGCCGTTCCTCCCCGCGCCCGGATTACATTTGCGGTTTTCTCGAGTTCCGCATCTCTGCGTGCAATCAGCGCGACTGCTGCGCCGCTTTCTGCTAACCGAAGCGCGATCCGCTGCCCCAAGCCGCGACTGGCTCCGGTCACGACGGCAACTTTTCCATTCAATCCACTCATGATGATGCCCATAGTCTGAGCGCTCCAGAGGAACTATCACCAGCGCAGCACACATCCACTGCACTGCCCCGCGTTATCGGGCAGCGCAGATGATACCAGCAATCGCAATCAGCCAAGCCTATAAATTGTCGGAAGTGAGCAGCGAAAATTTGCGCCCATCCTGACTTGTAGTCCGAGTTATATTACATGGCTCATGACGGCAAGCATGAATCACTTCCACGAGGGGAAATAGATGTTGAATGCTGGAGAAATGACTCCCTGCGGGCTGGTCCCGGTTCCGTTACTCACGCCCGAACTGCTGACGCTCGTCAAGACCGGGAAGGTGTACAGCCTTTCGGTCATTCACACGCAGGGGATGCTTGCGCCGGGTCCCATGGTCTCTTATACCCTGCTCCCACACTTGCGTCATGGCGATCTCCCCGATCTCGTACCGGCTTCTGCCGCTGCTGAGGTGATCACCATGTCTACCCATGTGGGGACGCACATTGACGCGCTGTGCCACATCGGGGAGTATCAGAATGTCGCTGGCGAACCTGATCCTGACGGAAATGTCCAGCTTTACGACGGGGAAAATCGCACCACGCCCGCCGCACAGCACGCCGATTTTCACGGTCAGGCGCACCTGAGCATAGCCGATATGCCGCCGATTATTGCGCGTGGGGTACTGCTTGATGTGGCTCGCTGCAAGGGCGTAGACGTGCTGCCTCCTGCCTATGTTATTACACAGCGCGACGTCGAAGACACGCTGACGATTCAGCAAACCCAAGTACGCCCCGGCACGGCAGTCCTGATTCGCACCGGATTTCATCAACATCTGGCGGCTGGCGACCCGATCTACCGCGACGCGATTGCCGGAATCGGCTTGGATGCCGCGCAATTTCTTTTCGAGCAGGGCATGATACTGGCAGGTGCGGATAACATGACGGTAGAAGCTATGCCGCCCGCCGATCACCCTGTCCATCGCTTCCTTTTGGTACGTCATGGGGTTACGCACCTGGAAAATCTATATCTGGAGCAGCTTGGGAGCGATCACATCTACGAATTTTTGTTGATCGTAACGCCATTGCGCTTGCAGGGTGCGACAGCATCATGGGTGCATCCGCTTGCCATTGCGTGAACGCAGGTGGCAGGCGACTACTAGATTTCAGCCTTACCCATACATCTCGATGGGAGGCAATATATGCCGCAACAAGCGCATTCCTTCCGTATCACTGTAAATTACTTCGCCGTTACGAAGAGTCGCACGTACACGAGGCGTTACTCCGCCTTCGACGAGCACAATATCGGCGGCGTAACCGGGCTGCAAACGCCCACGATCATACAGCCTGGCGGCATCCGCCGGATTTGCTGTGATCAGCCGAACGGCTTCATGCAGCGGCAGGATGCCGTCGCGCACGATTTTCCATACGGCATGGAGCATCGCCGCCGGAAAGTAATCCGTCGCCAGGCTGTCCACCAACCCGGCTTTGATAGCAGCAACGGCGCTCAGGTTGCCGGTATTGCTCTCGCCACGATAGGCGTTGGGTGCGCCCATAATGACGTGCATTCCGCGCTCCCGCGCTGCCTGTGCAGCTTGCAGATTGATCGGAAATTCGCTGATCGTCACGCCCATCCGTGCCTGAGCGTCCACTTTCTCCACCGTGTCATCGTCATGCGCGGCAACGGGAATGTCGTGTGCGAGCGCGGTTTCGATGATCTGTTGTGCCAGCGTCCAGTCTCGCGGCGCTGCCTTCACTGAGTCAATTTTCGCTTCGATACGGGAATAAACCGGTTTCAATTGCTCCTCAGTAAAACCGAGCCATTCCTTTAGAAAGACGGTGTAGTGGGTGGTATCGTTGTACTGACCCTGTCCCGGCGTGTGATCCATGATCGAAACGAGATCGATCAATCCTCGCCGCAGCATACCATCCAGCACCGGCACAGTATCCAGATTGCCGACTTCAAAACGGGCATGGATTCGGCAGTCTGTGAGCAAACTTCCCTTGATCTGGTTGAGCGTTTCGATGATGGCAATCGCATTCTCCTGTGTGCGTAGGTTCGCTTTGTGCCAGGCAAAGGCGACGGCGGCAAACGCTGTAGTGATTCCTGTAGCAGCAAGCCGCTTATCCAGTTCGTGCATCGCCATTTCAATTGGGAAGCGGGCGCGGGGGCGCGGTTCAAGTTCACGCTCCAGCATATCGCCGTGCAGGTCAATCATGCCGGGAATGGCGGTGAACCTCACAGCGTCAGCCGTCCCATTTGATGAACCATCATGTTCGACGATTTGGGAGATATGCCCATCTACAATTTCAAGGTCGCCGCGCTCGATAACGCGATCTGGTAGTACCAAACGCAGATTGTTAATCCACATGTTCAAATGCTCCATTGGCTGAAACGCTGAGCGCTGCGCTCAGTTCAATAGTCCGATCCACGAGATGTTGAATATCTTCGGGATGGTGAAACACGCCGATCATCGCCACGCCCTGACGCTTGAGTTCTTCCAGCCGCCGCACGAGTGACTGACGCGCCTCCCGATCCAGTGAAGCAGTCGGTTCATCAAGCAACAGCAGGCGGCGCGGGGAGATGAAAGCGCGGGCTAAATTGACTTTTTGCTGCTCTCCGCCGGAGAAGGTTGTGGGGTACGCTCCCCATAAGTCGTTTTTGAGACCTAAATCCTCAAGGATCGACTCTGCCTGGGTCCGTGCGCCGCGCTCACTGATGCCGGTATCCAGCAACGGCTCCATCACCAGTTCCAACGTACTTACACGCGGGCGTGAACGCAAAAACTGCGTGACGAAACCAATTTCTTCACGGCGCAGGAGGGCAATATCCACATCCGCCGCTGCCAGCAGGTCTACCATGCCATGCCGTGACTCATACCAGGCATGACCACTGGTGGCGATATACGTCCGGTACAGACAGCGCAGCAGTGACGATTTGCCCGCGCCATTCTGACCTGTGACGATCAGAAATTCACCGCTGTCCACGCTGAATGACAGGCGATCAAACACGCCGATCACCCGATCCAGATGATCAATGTGGAACTGTTTGGCGATATTTTCGACCTGCAACAGTGACATGATCTGTCCTTTCAGCGCGAACATCACTATAGTTTGGCGTGAACCAACTGCTGGGTGTAAGCCTGCTGCGGATCGTCAAGTATCTGATCCGTCAAACCGCGCTCGACCACCCGCCCGTTACGCATCACCAGGACGCGATCTGCCAACGTCCGTATCACGCCGAGATCGTGCGAGACCAGCACAATCGTCATGTCGCGCTCACGCTGTAAGCGCTTGAGCGTATCCAGCACCGCCGCCTGAATACTGACATCCAAGCCCGTTGTTGGTTCATCCAGTAACAACAGCGCGGGTTTGAGGGCGAGCGCCTTGGCAAGCTGAACGCGCTGCTGCATACCGCCGGACAGCACACGCGGCGGGTCATCCATACGATCCAGTGGGAATTCGGATGCCGCCAGCGAGTCTCGTGCCGCTTCACGCAAGGCGGCGAAGCCGCGTTCTCCGGCAATCAGGAGGCGTTCGGCGACATTGCCGCTGCTGGTAAAACGCATTCGCAGCCCCAGATGCGGATTCTGGTAGACCATCCCGATAGCGTGAATTTGCACTGAGCGCCGTTCAAATCGTTCGAGCGCGAACAGATTCTTGCCCGCCATCGCCTCGCTGATATGGAGTCTATAGGTGCCAGCGTCGGGCAGTTCTTCCAAATTGAGCATACGCAGGAGGGTAGATTTGCCCGAACCGCTTTCGCCGACAATACCCAAGACTTCACCCGCAAAGACTTCGAGCGACACATCGTCAAGCGCGAGCCGCCCGTCATAGCGCTTGACAATGCCGGATGCGTGGAGCAGCGGTGGCGCACTTCGCAGGCGCGGTGCGTTGAACTGAACGCGGGCGCTACTCAGGTCGGGCAGGCGGTTTGAGGTAGCCGTCATGATAGAACCCCCCTTCCTGATCGTAATATGTCGCTGTGATGGGAACGCCGTTCGCCAGTTTTTCGGCATAGCCGCTGTCGGATAGTTCATACTGCGACGTACCATCATCCTGCGGCAGTTCGTTCATAAATTTGTGACGTGCGCCCGTCGTTCGACATTTCCAGTCACGCTGATCCTCGACCTGAAATGGCACATCGCTAAATTCCAGCGGATACACATTCGTATATGGCGGCACGGCATACAGCCGTTTTTCGCGCCCGGCGGATAGGATGGTCAGGTGTGCCGCCTGATGCAGTTTCGGGTTATCCCAGCGCGGGATTGGGCTGGGGCTGATGATGTGCCGCCCGTTGACCAGTGCCGGATAGCTCGCCCCTTGCACATACTGCTTGAAACGAACTAACTGCTCATAGAGTGCCAGCCACATCTGCCCGTAATCGGCATCGGCGTGAAGCTGGGCAGACTTCGACATGTCCGGCTGCACCATGCGGAGTGGTTCCGGGTCTGGCACTTGCAGCACGAGAATTTGACCCTCGCCCATAATCTCTTCGGGAATGCGGTGGCGGCTTTGGAGAATCGTCGCCGCCAGCGTATCCGTCGTCGTGGATGCGCCGCTCATGCGCTGGATGAAGCGGCGCAGGTTGGCGGCATTCACGCTGTCATCTGCACCCTGATCGATCACCTTGACGACGCTTTCAGGACCAACCAGCGCCAGCGTTGCCTGCAAGCCGCCCGTTCCCCATCCCCGCGCAATCGGCAGTTCGCGGCTGGCATACGGCACCTGATAACCGGGGATGGCGACAGCTTTGAGAATTCGCCGCCGCAGTTCGCGCTTGGCATAGGCATCGAGATAGCCGTAGCTGTACGGCTGCTGCGGCGCGGTGAGCGCGGAAAGTGTCGTCAGTTGGGCGTCGGTCATGGCTGTGTCTCCGTCTCCGCTGCGGGTACGGGCATGGCGGTGACGGAGGCATTCGACGCGCCATACACCGCATTAACGACCTTGCGAATGTTGTCCAGACCGCTGGCAAACGTGACGTAATGCGGCAGCTTGAAGTGAATGCAGAAGCCGGACGCCTCAACCGGCTCGGTGTGATACATCACAAATTCCTCTTCATGCGCCGGATGCGCCGCGCCATCGTGTTCGTGCATTCCCATATCCAGATCAAGGGTCGAAGCGGCGATTAACTTGACCTCGTTCCAGCCAAGCGTCGCCGCGAAACCGACGGCATACTGCGTTTCGCCAAAGTTGGGTGAGACGACCTCGCACTGGCTGATACGGACGCGCCCGGCGCTGAATGTTATCCCCGTGACGGGATGGCGTACTTCGAGTTCGGCATAACCCAAACGGAGTTCATTCACAGTTGGGTGAATCAAGCCGTAGCCGCGCATGACGCTGTACCCAAGCGCCAGCACCCCGCCGGTATCGGCGCGGGCAAGCGCCTGCAAACGATGGGCGCGTGGCGCAGGAAACATGACCGAATCGGTCGTCACATCGGGGATGTCCGCCGCCGGTGTGGTGTCTGCCTCAATGTCCGGCAGCAAATGTTGACCGCGCTGCCAGTCCGCTACCGCTGGATACGTCGGTTCGGCGGGATGGTCGGCAGGTTTGAATTCCGATTCGTCCTGCGCGGGTGGCGTACCGTCCAGGACATCCAGACGGAGCAGGCGGTGGCTGTAATCGAGCGAGGGACCCAACACCTGCCCGCCGGGAATGTCCTTGAATGCGGCGGAGATGCGGCGCACGGTCAGGAGTTTATCGGCACGGGTCGGGATGGCATAAGCGATGCGCGGCTGGGTGGCACGATAAGCGCGAAGGATCAGAACCGCTTCATACAGGTCACCGCCCGTCTGGGCAATCGCCAGCGCCGCCAGTTCAGGTGCATACAATGACCCTTCGCCCATCACCCGATCCACCATATACGGCAGCTTTTCCTCGATCAGGCGGATCGTTTCAGCCGTCAGGTCGCCGTTCAATATTCGGTACAATGCTTCCGCGTTCTGGATGGCTTGTTCACCACCTTTGGCAGCGATATACATGCCTCGTCCTTTTCACACTGCTTCTATGAACGTCGTGCGCGGCAGCCCGATCACGCGATCACCATCCACGATGAACATATCCCAGCCCATCGGGTACGGTCCCGCCTCACGTCGTTTCGACCAGAACCGCGCCGGAATGCCGCCCAGTCGTATTTCCGCCGTACCCTGAACTCCCGGACCCTGAATCCGAAAGACATTGCCACGGGCAAATACGCCACCAATGATGATCGTCGCACCGTCATCCGGGCGCAGCATCGTGCCGGGGCGGGCTTTGGCGGCGTCCTGTAGCGCGACGTTGTCCAATTGCGGATAGAAATGATACTCGGCAAGTTCGGGGGCTTTCGCCACCGCGCCGGTTCGTGTGAATGAATCAGCGAGTGCTATATCCGGCGTGTAAAAGCTGGTTTCGAGATCGAGCAGCGCCATGCCGATCTGTGCTATTGGGCTGCTGTCGTGCGGCGATGGGAGCGTATGGATACGACCCGGATAACTCAAGGCGGATAACAGCGCCAGAAACGTCTCGCGGTCACGCGCTTCAACAGGGGTGTATGGCGGATAGTTCATGGTCATGCTCAATTAACTGTCCTTTAGAACGTTTCCAGTTCAATCCGCGTCGCTTCCACCTGCCGCAATAATTCATCGTCAGCGCTTTGCTGAATTTCCGCCTGCTTATCAAGAAATGGTAATAATTGAATATGGGCGATATTTGCCTGCCACGCAGCATCCAGCAGGGCAACCGCCATGGACTGCTCCAGGTCACGCCCCAAACAGACGGCGTATCCTTCCGACTCAGCCCCGATCCGCACTCTTGACTCGCTGACCAGCACTTCGCCCAGATGGAACAGCGTACCGGTCGCCGTGTCGGTGTAGGGCAGCATGATCAAGCCGGTGCGGTTGACCAGTACGGTAATTTCACCAAGCGCCGGCAGTATGCTTTCCGCCAATTGCTTGACATCGCCTGCTGGGGCATGGGTGAGAATGTTCAGCACATCTGATTGCGAATACATCATGTTCATTTCCGCGCCCGTACTTCAAAGATTTTTTTGTTGAGCAGTATGGATACTCGTGAAAGAAATGGATGGGAGCGTGACATGCACGCTCCCATGCGTTACTGTTGCCGCCGCTTGCCGGCGGCGATGCTTACATCGATTGATTTAACGTGCCTGCAGGTCAATATTCAGGTTGGCGGCAATTTCGCGCAGCGGGTCATACAGCGCGTCAATGCTCTCCGCGCCAGCCGCTTCGTGCGGGTCAACGTAGTAGCGCTCCAGCGCGTTGACCAGGTCCTGGTCATCTGCCACGCTCAACAGCAGCGCCCTCACCGCGTCACGGAACGACTGCGGCAGGTTGGAGTTGATGGCAAACGGCGTCTCCGGGATCAGCGCCGACTGGTGGAAGACGACGAGGCTGCCTTCGGGGCATTCGGCGTAAATCGCAGCAATCTGTTCCTGAGTCATGGCAGCCGTATAGGGCCACTCTTCAACCGTCGCCGGACCATCAATGCCCATGTCGGTGTAACCGCACAACTCGATACCGGCTTCTTCCACCTGAACAGGTAGGTTGGCAACGAAGGTCGCGCCCGCGTCTACGGTATCATTCCATACCGACAGCACCGATGTAGGGTGATTGCCGGCGAAGTTGAGTGAGGCGAATGACTCGATCTGCGCCGGGTCGTCAAAGTCCATCGCCGTCATGATGTCATTGGCAGGCACGAGATAACCGCTGGTCGAGGCAGGGTCGGTGAAGGAGAAGCTGCGACCAGCCAGGTCGGCAATGCTCTCAATGCCGGAACCCTTCTTGGTAAAGAGGACGCTGAAGTAGCCGGGAATTTCATCGCGGTTTACTTCCGTTGCGTAGTTGGTTACGGCAATCGCTTCGGCATTGGCGACATCGGCTGCCAGAATATAGCTGAACGGACCGACTTCCATCGCGTCGGCACGACCGGCTGCCATCGCTTCGATCACGGCGTTGTAGCTGGTGCCGGTGATGAGGACAGTGCGAACGCCAAGATTTTCTTCCAGGAATGCGCGAAGCGGCTCAACGGCTGCGAGCGCTTCTTCGATATTGTCGCCGGGGTATACGCCGACGATGAACGTTTCGGGCCAGCCCGTGCGATCTTCCTGTGCAGACACCAGCGAGAAGCCGAGCGCCGCCACAGCCAGTAGTACGATTACCGCGAATACGAACTTCTTCACTTTTACTTCTCCCTGCTAAGAGCCGATCAACAACTTGCGAGCGGGCGGCGGCTAGATCACTTTGCCGCGCAGCCAGCTACTGAAACGATCAATGATCGTGACAGCGATAACCATGGCGATTACGGTGCCAAGCACTTTGGAGTAATCGCTCGTACCCGTGTATTTGAAGAGCAGAAAGCCGACCCCGCCCGCACCGACATAGCCGAGAATGGTGGCGTGGCGCACGTTGCTCTCGAAATACACGATCGAATAGGAGATGAACAGCGGCAGCGCCTGAGGAAAGACCGCATAGATGAAGGACTGCACGTTACTTGCGCCCGTTGCCAGCACCGCGTTGACCTGATTTTGATCAATCTGCTCAATCGCTTCGGCGAAGATGCGGCTCAGTGAACCCATCGAGCCGAAGACCAGCGCCAGCGCCCCGGTGAAGGGACCTAAGCCGACGGCTGCGACGAACAGCAGCGCCCAGACCAGTTCGGGAATGGAGCGCATGAAGTTGAGGATCAGCCGCGTGATGTGATAAACCACCGGGTGCGGCGACGTATTTTTTGCTGCCAGCACCGACAGCACCAGCGCCACCATCACCGCGCCCAGCGTGCCGATGAGCGCCATCTGGATCGTTTCAAAAATGGCGGCAACAATCGGCAGCCAGCCGATCCGCATGGTATTCCCGAAGACGTTAATTTCACTGCTGACAATCGTGAAATTGACGAGTTCACGCCCGAATAGTGCGATCTCGACCGGGTGTTCGTTGACCACTTCATAATCGGGCGGCAGCATGCGCCCGATCAGGTTGCCCATGGCGATGAAGGGGTCAAAGACTGAGGTGACGCGGTTGGCGGGACCGGGCCCGACGCCGCTCAAACTCCACATCAGAACCAAGCCGATAAGGACGATGATCACGAGGCTGCGCCCACTAATCTTACGCAGCGGGTGCAGCAGTTCAGACCGCACCTGATCGGGCGTCTCCAGCGCGTGCGGGGGAGGAGAAGTTGTGTCCAGGTTATTCATGGGTTACGCGATGACCGGAACGCCGACTACATTCAGCGTCGTTTGCGCGGCGGCAGGCTTATCGAAACGATAAATGCGATCCAGCACATGCCCGGTCAAGCCGTCGGGTGCGCCATCGTACTCGACCCGCCCCTGGGCAATGCCGACGATGCGATCGGCAAACTGCGTGGCGAACTCAACCTGATGAAGATTGATCAACGTAAGAACATTGACTTCCCGCGCCACACGGGCAAGATCGGCAAGCACCTGCACGGAAAGTTCAGGATCAAGGCTGGCGACCGGCTCATCCGCCAGCAGGATTTTTGGTTCCTGGGCGATGGCACGGGCGATCGAGACACGCTGTTTTTCGCCGCCGGAAAGTTTGTCGGCACGGTTGGTCGCACGGTGGACGAGGTTGACGCGCCGGAGGCTGTTGAGCGCGATTTCAC
>Ga0224722_1000776_pt1 | contig 18386 bp, 15 predicted proteins | sample Balambano_FR1_Me_FD_161646 | JGI IMG/M metagenome (GOLD analysis project Ga0224722, IMG submission 161646) | Freshwater sediment microbial communities from Lake Towuti, South Sulawesi, Indonesia - Balambano_FR1_MetaG | ecosystem: Environmental > Aquatic > Freshwater > Lake > Sediment | place... | reverse complement strand
GCAGCAGGAAACTTGCCAGTAGCAACGTCCAAAATTTATCCAAGCGTACAACACCTCTACCCATAAAGAATGGGTTGCCTGAACCGACCTTGTTAGGACGACAGCAACCCATTTCTTTGAGTAAGAGCAGTCTGGCCAGCCTAAATTACCGGAACTTTTGCAAGGCTGCGACCCAAATCTATCTGGGTGCCAGGGGCATAGACCTGTGTCACGTAGTCTGCAATCATCCGATGGGTTGTGAAGGCAGGAGCGTTGGTTTTGATCGATGCCTTCATCATCTTGATCCAGCGGTGGGGAATTCCCTCAGCATCGCGATCGTAGTACAGCGGCACAATCTCCTCTTCCAGCAAGCGGTAGAGTGACTCAGAATCAATCTTGTCTTGCAGAGCTTGATCGCTGGTGTGGGCATCTTCGCCGATCGCCCAGCCATTGATGCCTTTGCCATCAACCTCCTGGTAGCCCTCGCACCACCAGCCATCCAGTACACTGCAATTAATACCACCGTTGAGGCAGACCTTTTGGCCACTGGTACCCGATGCCTCCAGTGGGCGGCGGGGATTGTTCAGCCAAACGTCCACGCCCTGCACCAGCTTGCGTGCCACGCTCATATCGTAGTCCTCAATGAGCGCCACCCGATTAACCAGGTCGGGGTGGCTCAACCATTCCCTCAAGCGTTGGATAATGCGCTTGCCTTCTTCATCCGCTGGGTGTGCTTTACCTGAAAACACAATCTGCACCGGGCGATCGGGATTGCTAAAAATCTTCAGTGCCCGTGCGGCATCCCGCAGCAACAGATCTCCTCGCTTGTAAGGACTAAACCGACGCGCAAAGCCGATCGTCAGCACATCAGAATTCAAAATGTGGTTAGCCGCTTCCACCGCACTGGAATCTTCTGAACGATTTTGCCGAGACAGGCGAATGCGATAGCGCGCATGAGCCACAAGTCGTTCCTTCAGCACCTGATGGCACTTCCACAACACGTCATCGGGAATTAGATCCACCTTTTCCCATAGGGCTGGATCTACCACCTTGGTTTCCCATTCAGCGTCCAAATATTCTCGATAAAGAGCGCTGAGCAGAGACGCTGTCCAGGTAGAGGCATGCACCCCATTGGTGATGTAGCCGATCGGCACAGTTTCCTGCGATCGTTCTGGATACAGCACGTGCCACATCTGACGTGACACTTGACCGTGCAATTCACTCACGCCATTGGCCGCACGGCACAACCGCAATGCCAACACCGTCATCCCAAAGGGTTCCCAAGGATCGCCCAAGCGGCGGGCTCCTAATGTCAGAAATTGCTCTCGTGTCAGCCCTAGGTCATCCCAATAGTTTGCAAAGAATGAATCCATCAAATCTGCTGAGAACACGTCATGCCCAGCCGGAACAGGTGTGTGGGTTGTGAACACGCAACGGTTACGCACCAATGCTTCCACATCGTAGAACGACTTGCCTGTCTTCTGGATGTCCGATCGCGCCACTTCTAGCAAGCAAAATGCTGCATGGCCTTCATTTAGGTGATAAATTCCTGGCTCAATGCCCAACGCATGCAGCGCCCGCACCCCACCAATACCCAAGATAATTTCCTGAGCAATGCGAGTTTCCTGATTGCCACCATAGAGGTGACCTGTCAGCCAGCGATCGATAGAATCGTTGTCGTCTCGATCGGTATCCAGCAGGAATAGGCGCACTCGCCCAACTTGCACCTTCCAAATTTGCACCTTCACCATCCGGTGCCGTACCTGCACCTCAACGGTAACAGCATTTCCCTGGTCATCCCGCATTAGTTCTAGCGGTAGGCGATCGAAAATATTGTCTACATAATAATCTTCCTGCCAGCCATCACGATTTAGTCGCTGGCGAAAATAGCCCTGGCGGTACATCAGACCTACACCCACCATCGGCACACCCAAATCCGACGCTGACTTCAGGTGGTCACCCGCTAAAATGCCCAAACCACCAGAGTAGACTGGCAAAGATTCGTGCAAACCAAACTCGGCACAAAAGTAAGCAACGGGATGTTGGAGTGAAATTTGTGGAGCAATCCGGCTAGCCCAGGTATTTTCTGCTGCCATGTAGTGATCGAACTGGGCTACCAAGTCATTAACTCGCCGTACATAGAACGGATCCACAGAGAGTTGGGTCAAGCGTTCATAGGACACTGTTTCCAGCAACACAACTGGATTGTGGCCACAGCGTTCCCACTCATCTGGATTGATTAATTCAAATAGCGACACCTGCTCCGGTGCCCAACACCACCAGTAGTTGTACGCCAGATCAGCCAAGCGGTTGAGAGAACTCGGTAGGCGATCGCGCAATCGATCGGCTGACTGAGTTGAAAAAGTATTCACCATACTTACCCTGTGTCATCAATGCTCTTAGAGAATGGCTGAAAAGTATCCAATTACCCTAAATCACCCCTATTTTTTTAACGTTCTCGCCCAGATTTGAGAGCAAGGAGCCGCAAACAGAGCCGTTGACTAGCTGGCTCAAACACCTTCCTATAAGGACAGCCCTGATCACAGGAGGTATTTTTTGCACAAAAATTGTGCTAACAACCGCTTAAACAAGCTGTTCTGGACGTTTAGACTTACGCAGAATGCAGCTACAACGTTAGATGACAGCCTGTTAAGCAAAGAACTTCAGTCCCTTATCCTACGTGTTTCTGTATCAGCCTTGCTTCCCAACACATGGTACTGCCTGGTAAATTTTTCTTTTGAAAAAATTTTATTAATCAGCCTCAGCAGATCCACTTACCCGGTCAGCACAACTTCTGCCAATCCATGACTTGGTAAACGATTCCGCCTGACCTGATGGCGTTATACTGAAATCTCAGACCACGGCGTAGTCGTACCCTACAATTACGGTGATTCCTACACTGACCCGGTACGTTTTCACCTGTAAAGCAAGGTTGACAATTCTAGCCAATGCTTCCTTTTCAACCTTTAGGAACACCCGATTCAAGTGAAAAGCGTCATCTAATCTAGTTCTATCGATATAGCTAACTTTTAACTGGTAAACATGCAGCCCACTGATCCGAATAAGTTTACTGACAAAGCATGGGAAGCTGTTGTGCAATCGCAGGATGTTGTGCGGCGCTACAAGCAGCAACAACTGGAGGTAGAACACTTGGTCATTGCCCTATTAGAGCAGCAAGACGGGCTGGCCACTAAAGTATTTAACCGGGTTGGGGTAGATGTGAGTCGCCTGTTTCAACTGGTGGAAGACTATACTAAGCGCCAGCCGAAGGTTCCCAACAGTGACCAACTCTACCTAGGGCGCAATCTTGACATTATGCTCGATCGCGCCGATGAAGCTCGACAACGCTGGCAAGATGACTTTATCTCCGTAGAACACTTTTTGCTTGGCTTTGCCGTTGATAATCGCTTGGGGTTGCAAACCCTGCGCACATTTGATACCGACCTGAAAAAGCTGGAAGCCGCCATCAAAGAATTACGTGGCAGCCAAAAGGTTAGCGATCAGGCTCCGGAAAATCGCTACGGTGCTCTGGAAAAATATGGCCGCGACCTAACTGACTTGGCTAAAGCAGGCAAAATTGATCCTGTGATTGGTCGGGATGAGGAGATTCGCCGCGTGATTCAAGTCCTGTCCCGCCGTACCAAAAATAACCCTGTGCTGATTGGTGAGCCGGGTGTGGGCAAAACTGCGATCGCCGAAGGACTGGCCCAGCGCATTGTAAACGGTGACGTTCCCGAATCTCTCAAAAATCGTAAGCTAATTGCCCTAGATATGGGGTCGCTCATTGCTGGAGCCAAATACCGTGGTGATTTTGAAGACCGGCTGCGCTCTGTCTTACGTGAAGTGATGAGTTCGGATGGTCAGATTGTCTTATTTATTGACGAACTACATACTGTCATTGGCACTGGCTCTACCCAAGGGGCAATGGATGCCGGTAACCTACTTAAACCAGTGTTAGCCCGTGGCGAACTCCGCTGCATTGGTGCTACCACCCTCGACGAATACCGCAAATACATTGAAAAAGATGCTGCCCTAGAACGGCGGTTTCAACAAGTTATTGTCAATGAACCTACGGTTGATGACACTATTTCTATCCTGCGTGGCTTGAAACAGCGGTACGAAGCCCACCACAACGTCCAAATTACTGATTCGGCACTGGTGGCTGCTGCTACGCTTTCCTCTCGCTATATTGCCGATCGCTTCTTACCTGATAAAGCAATTGACTTGGTGGATGAAGCCGCTGCCAAACTCAAAATGGAAATCACCTCCAAACCGATGGAGTTGGAGACGATCGAGCGACGCATCCGTCAACTGGAAATGGAAAAGCTCTCCCTCAAGAGCGAAGACCAACAAGGGCTGACAGGTTTAACCCGCACCTCTAAAGAACGCTTGGAGCGGATCGAACAAGAAATCAATGATTTGCGACCCAAGCAAGAACAACTGAACGCACAATGGCAAGGTGAAAAGGCCATCCTGGATGCGATCGGTAAATTAAAAGAAGAAGAAGACCACCTGCGCGTCCAAATTGACCAAGCCGAACGCGCCTACGACCTCAACACTGCTGCCCAACTCAAGTACGGTCGCCTAGAAGCCATTCAACAAGAGCGGGAAGCCCAAGAAGCCAAACTGGTTGAAATCCAAGCGCAAGGCTCTACCCTTCTACGGGAACGAGTCACTGAGGCCGATATTGCCGAAATTGTTGCTCGCTGGACAGGCATTCCCGTTAATCGACTGATGGAGTCCGAGCGACAAAAACTCCTGAGCTTGGAAAACCATTTGCAACAGCGTGTCGTTGGTCAACAGGAAGCTGTGGAAGCGGTTGCAGCCGCCATTCGTCGTGCCCGTGCTGGTATGAAAGATCCCGGACGGCCGATCGGCTCCTTTCTGTTTATGGGACCAACTGGCGTTGGCAAAACTGAACTCGCTCGTGCCCTTGCTCAATTTCTGTTCGATTCTGACGAGGCGATCGTCCGTATCGACATGTCCGAATACATGGAGAAGCATTCTGTTGCCCGTCTAATCGGTGCTCCCCCCGGCTACGTTGGCTACGAAGAAGGTGGCCAATTGTCTGAGGCCGTCCGCCGTCGCCCCTACTCTGTTGTTCTCCTAGACGAAGTAGAAAAAGCCCATCCCGATGTATTCAATATTCTGCTGCAGGTTTTGGATGATGGCCGCATAACCGACTCCCAGGGGCGCACCGTAGACTTTTGCAATACGGTTATCATCATGACCAGCAACATTGGCTCCCAGTACATCCTGGAAACCCTAGAAATTACTAACCGTCTCCGTGGAGCTGGGCTGGAATTGAATGACACCACGGGTAGCCAAGTGTTGGAACATTTTCCTAAAGGAGAACTATCCAAGCCTTTGATGCGAGAATTTTCTCGCCATGCTACTCAAGCGCTTCCCCTTGATGAGATTATTCGCGATGTTGTGTTGGAAGCGTTGCGATCGCACTTCCGCCCCGAATTTCTCAACCGCGTTGATGACATCATTCTGTTCCAAGTCCTGAACCGCAAGGAACTGAGCCAAATTGTAGGCTTGCAAATCAAGCGCATTCAATCTATGCTTTCTGACCAAAAGCTTCGCCTGGAAATAACTCCGGCTGCCCGCGACTACATTGCCCAGGTTGGCTACGACCCAGTTTATGGAGCCCGTCCGCTCAAGCGAGCCATGCAACGGGAATTGCAAAACCCGATCGCCAACAAGATTTTGGAAAACCGTTTTCGCGAGGGCGATACTATTCTCATAGACGTGAAAAATGACAGCCTTTCCTTCTCTCGTCGGCCATCGGCCACCAATGCAGAGTCCAAACCACCAGTAGGTTCAAAATAGTTGAATCTCCTGCCATTGCTGTATTTAATGTGCTTGTCAATAATTCGTTACAAAGTTCCTAGGCGCAATTACAGATAGTATCGACGAATCTTTATCTAACTACCCTAATCTTTAACGGAAAATACGCCGGAAACTATATTAATAATGAGGTATCACTAAGGTAGGAGTCAGACCCCAGTCAACTTTCTCTAAATATCTTGGTAACTTCCATGCGGTGCTTGGTCTATTCCTTATCCTTTGCTTCAGTAGCGGCTCTTGCAGCGACATCCGCTTGGGTAGTACCCTCACTTCTTACTAACAAGCCCGAAACCGTTCAGCAACCTCTAGCCTCAGTTCAGCCCGAAAAAACAGCATCCCGTAAAATTGCTCGTAAACGACTACCGATTCGGCAGCAGGCTCAAATGACTTACCGAAACTTCAAGCAAGTTTCTTCCCACAGCGAACTTTTGTGGCCTTGCCTTACTCCTCGCTCTCCCCAAGACAACATTCCCTCAGCTCTGGTATCGCAGCAGGCTCTCGACCTCTACCGCCGATTTGGGCGGCATGCTGAGTGGTTGCGCCGATCGTCCAACCCTACTGCTCCAGACGCTCACAAATCTACTAAAACAACCTAAGTAAGTAACCATTCTTACAGCAAATTCGGAGTTTATGAGGCACAGTAGCAGCAATGTGTGAACCAATTTTTGAGGTGATCAGGATTCATTAATTGCAGTGCAATTTTAATCAACCCATCTACCCCAGAGGCTGTTGCTGGAGAAAATAGTCCCAGAAACGCTTTCAATGGTGACCACCAGTGTTCAATCGGATTAAATTCAGGAGAATACGAGGACAAATACAGAACACTGGCACCCACTGACTCAATTAATGGCTCGATTTCTGCCACTTTATGGGCTGGTAAATTATCCATCACCACAACGGCACCAACCCACAATTGCGGCAAGAGCAAACGCTCAATAAAAACCTTGAATGCCGCACCGTCCATTGAACCATCTAGCGTCATGACTGCCAACACCTTCTCAAGGCTGATACCCCCAATCACCCTCACTTTTGCACCGCGGTAATAGGGCTTAAAGTCATAGACTCTGGTACCGCGATGGCTTCTGGCATGAGTGCGCGTCAAACCTAGTAGAATTCCCATTTCGTCCAGAAACACCAGATTTTCTGGGTCAATCTGTCTGACCTTCTCCCAATACTCTACTCTGAGCGTTTGAACGCGCTCTGTTTGCGCTTGGCTACTGCGTAGGGTCTTTTTTTTCGAGTTAGTTGTTGTTTTTGCAAGGCACAGCACATCACACTGGCACAGACCCAAACTTGATAGTGCGCTCCAAAATACTCACAGTATTCGGCTAACGTTGCGTCGGGGTAGCTTTCAACCATTGCCGCTAATTCACTCCCATACCCATCCAATTTTCCCTTCAGCGCCCCACCCTGCTTTTTAGGATTGAGATGACCTTGCGTCTTCTTAAGCTGGATGAGCTTTTGGACGTAGCTTTTCGCTACACCAACTTGAACGGCTACTTTTCTGACCGAGGTGTCTCCTCTCTCGTAAGCAGTGACGATTTTTTCTCGCAAATCGACCGAGTAAGGTTTCATCGTAATCCTTGATACATTATAGGTCCTATTGATATTAAGTGTACCTCATACATCTCAAAAGTGCTGTAAGTAACTAGCTAATGACTGCTTCTATGAAAAAGCGATCGCACTACCAGTTCAGAGACATGGTCAACAGTTAAGCCACAATTTCACTCACCAATACTTCAACTGACTCAGGCTTTTGCTCCAATGGTTTGCTGGCTACTAAGTACTTGCTCATAAAATGGCACTCCTCTGTTACGCGGTCAAAGCCTGCTGTCTTTAGCCGTGTAACCAAATCATCGCGCATGTAATGGCGGTAGTAAGGCTCGTGGAACGTGCTAGCAAAGTTTTCCATGAGGGGTTCCATTTCAGGTGAATCGCTCATTTGAATAGAATCACAAATGACAAACGTACCACCTGGCTTGAGCACACGGAAGCATTCGCTGATCACACGCTGTCGCACTTGAGGCGGCAACTCGTGAAATAGGAAAACGCATGTGATGCCGTGGAAGTAGTCTCCTTGATAAGGCAATTCCTCGGCATTGGCCTGGATTAGCTGTGGCAATTCTCCTGGAATACTGGACAATAGCTGGTTAGCCTTACGAGTGTAGGCGGGTGATAAATCAATGCCATAAAGCGATGCTTTGGGTAGGGTAGCCCGGATAAAGCGCAGAGTCCGCCCTGTCCCACAAGCAACATCCAGTACTCGAACCTGCCGTGGATCGAGACAGTCAAAGGTTTGCAAGCCTTGCTTCAGAGGGGCTAGTACACGACGCCGCATAGCATCAGCAGCACCATTGAACAACAGATCTACTTGCAAGTCGTACAAGTTGGCTGACCAATCACTCAAGTAGCCATCGGTTTGATGGTGGAAATTTTGCAAGTAGTAGTTAGGATAGCCATAGGTATCAATCCCAGTGGGAAAATCCTGGTAATTTTTCTGATTGGCTCGATTCCAGGTAGATGGAATGTCAAATACAACAAGTGGGTAGTAGCGAAAGAACTCTTCCCAGGAATTTTCAAACAACAAGCTAGTGGGATAGACGCCGCGCTCTGCATCCTGCCAATCCTGTTCTAAAATTGCGTTGAGTTGCTGTCGAATTTTCAGCAGAACGTCAGTTGGGACTGGTTTGGAGCGCTTTTCGGGAGGGGGAGCAACTAGATTTAACACTTGTGTACTCAGGGTCTTGTGTGCTAAGCCAAATACGCTTTTGCCCTGTTGAAATGCTTGAAACGCTAACTTGGTAAGAGTCTCAGCCATAAAACTAATACAGATTTGAATTTCCTGTAAATCAGTGTAACGAATTTCATTTGAAATATTAAGTGCTCTTAAGACTTTGTTTTTAGAGATTAATCAGACTAAAGCCCGGTGGTTAGGGAGATTACCCCTGGTTAGTTGAATGACTCGTGATTCACAGTCGGCTTGGTTTCGTGATTTAGATCACTAGCCATACTAAGAATTGTCACAAGCAGGTTGCCGGGACTGTCACGCCAACCGTCGTAGGAACAGATGATAGTAAAACTGTCAGGGTTTTATTTTTGGGATTCACCCTTGCTTAAGTCATCTACCTGTCGATCGCACCCTCTGATCTCAGCCTTGTTTGGGCAACCAAAACAATGGGTCTAGCCAGTTGGCTTGGAATGGCTCAATTTACTAGTCCAGTGTTGGCTTAGTCAGCTAATCATCCACAGGAGATATGTTGATGGATACTCATCACCAGCTAATTCGTTTCTTACGGGATGATTTGGATATCCCAGATGCTTTGATTCCTGAAGTAGCTTGTGCCTGCGAGCTCACTCTTCGTCGGTTACCGGTTGTGCTTTGGCAACGGCGCTTAGTTAACTTTATTCAGCTTGATCAGGTTTTCCAGTGGGTTGAAACCGTTGCCGAACGATGACCTGGGTAGGCAATCATCTATTGAAAGGCTGTGCGTTATTCCCCTTCCACTTGAGTCCGGTATTCCTCGGCTGTGAGGGCGTCTTCTAACTCACTGAGATCATCCACCCGCACTCTGATTAACCAGGCATCTCCATAAGGGTCTTCAGCCAGGGACTCTGGAGAGTCAATTAGAGGTGTATTCGCCTCTAGCACACTGCCTGTGACCGGTGATTTTAAGTCTTCCACAGCTTTAACAGACTCTACGGTGCCAAATTTTTCACCTTTCTCGACAGTGTCTCCTACTTCTGGCAATTCCAGAAAGACAATGTCTCCCAACTGATCCACAGCAAAGGCGCTGATGCCGATCGTGGCAATGTCGCCATCCAGGCGAGCGTATTCGTGACTGTCCAGGTATTTCAGATTATCGGGATATTCCAGCGCCATAGCCAAACCTCAGGGAATGATAGAGAACACAACTAGGATTGTGGTTTAGTGGGCGATCGATAGAAGGGTCGCTTCACAACCGTTGCCGGAAAAAGTTTACCGCGAATTTCGACCTCTACAACCTGTCCTGGTTTGGCAAGCGAAGTTGAGACATAACCTAGGGCGATCGGGTGTTCCAGAGTGGGAGATAACGTACCGCTGGTAACCTTGCCGACGGGTTGCCCCTCGTGCAGAATTGGGTAATTGTGGCGGGCAATGTGGCGACCTGGAAGATGCAGCCCTACTAGTCGTCGAGGTACACCCAGTTGGCGTTGCTGCTCCAGAGCTGAACGCCCAATAAAATCGCCTTTAGAATCCCAATGGACTAGCCAGCCTAAGCCTGCTTCTAGAGGAGTGGTGATTTCGTCAATGTCTTGCCCATAAAGTGCCATGGCAGCTTCTAGCCGCAAGGTGTCTCGTGCTCCCAGTCCACAGGGAGTAACTCCAGCTTGCAGCAGCGATCGCCACAGTCCCTGCCCTACCTCCGCAGACACCATTAGCTCAAACCCATCTTCGCCGGTATAACCAGTTCGAGCCAGAAAGCCGGACTGCCCTAGTACAGTACCCTGAAGATGGCCAAAGACTTTCACCTTAGCCAGGTCTTCTGCCACAAAGGCTTGCAGGATGGCCGTAGCAGTAGGCCCTTGAACTGCCAACAACACTTGGTCAGCCCAATCCTGTAAGTTGGCCTGAGTTGGATCTAAGTGTTGTAGCAGCCATGCTTTGTCCTTTGCAGTGGTAGCAGCATTGACGATCGCAACCCAGTGTTCCTGTCCCAGTTCTAAGCCCTGGTAATAGAAGATTAGATCATCAATAATGCCGCCTTCAGGGGTCAGCAGCACGGTGTACTGGGCTTCACCGGGTTGTAATCGACTTAGATCCGACGGTACCAAAGGCTGCAAATTCTCCAGAGCTCTGGCACCTGTGATGCACAGTTTGCCCATGTGAGAAATGTCAAACATGCCCACAGTAGTACGGACGGCTCGGTGCTCTTGAGCAATGCCTCCAAACTGAACTGGCATTTCCCACCCAGAAAATCCAGTCATGCGGGCATTGCCCTGTCGCGCTAAATCATAGAGTGGTGTGCGCTGTAGTGTTTCCAAATCGGCCACGATCGTTCCTGGAAAAAGTCCTCCCTATCTTAGACGCTGCGGACTCACAAGGTTCATTGCGATCGTGCAGAGTGTAATGCAGATGCTTAGATAGTTAGCATTGGCTTCATATCGGTGGGCTATGCGATCGATCGCTGAAATTAACGACAAAATTAGCTGTCAACAGGTTGTCGTCTGGACAATAGAAGAATTAAAAGCTCGTGTTGCAGACATTGGCGTTACTGAGGCTGCCAAGCAAGTGGATGTCATTACCACTGGTACCTTTGAGCCGATGGAGTCTTCAGGAGCGATTCTAAACTTGGGACACACTGACCCGCCAATTAAAATTCGCAAGTGCTGGTTAGATGGAGTGCAAGCCTATTCCGGTTTTGGTGCGGTGGATTTGTACCTAGGAGCTACCCAGATTGTGGAACCACGGGAAGGAGAAGACGGCAGAGATCGCGGTGGTGGACATGTAATTGCTGATTTGATTGCAGGTAAGTCGGTTCAACTGCGGGCACTGGGGCAAGTGACAGACTGCTATCCACGCAGTTCGTTTGAAACTACTATTACCCGTGATTCTATTAACCAGTTCTATTTGTTTAATCCTCGTAATGTCTATCAGAACTTCATTGTGGGAGTGAATGGGGGCGATCGCTCCCTGTATACCTATCTGGGGCCGCTGCAACCTCACCTCAGCAATGCGGTTTACTCCAACCCTGGTGCCGTCTCGCCTTTGCTGAATGATCCTGATTTACAGGTAATTGGTATTGGGAGTCGTATTTTTCTGGGCGGCGGTGTTGGATATGTGGCTTGGGAAGGCACACAGCACTTTCCATTACAAAAGCGACTGCCCAATCGCACCCCGATCGGCCCAGCCGCGACCCTAGCACTTATTGGTGATGCCAAGCAGATGATGCCTCAGTGGGTGCGAGGTTGCTATTTCAAGAGTTATGGCCCATCGTTAATGCTAGGAGTGGGCATTCCACTGCCGGTACTGCATGAGGAAGTAGTGGCTCACTGTGCTGTAAAGGATAGTGAACTAGTTGCACCAGTGATTGATTTTTCGATTCCACGTCGAGTGCGGCCAACCTTTGGCTTGGTCAGCTATGCCCAGCTCAAATCAGGGCGGATAACTATCAATGGCAAAGCAATAAGGGTTGCCCCTCTGGCTAGTTTGGCGCTTTCACGACAGGTTGCCTTGGAATTGAAGCAGTGGATTGCTTCAGGCACTTTTCTGTTAGCAGAGCCAGTGGCTCCAATTCCCAACGATCGCGCCTTTTTACCCCAGGATAGCTGGGGTTCTCAACTCACGACTGACTAGATCCTTCGGGATTTTGGTCGCTACGCTTGGTGGGCTTTGCAATCGGTTCTCGCCGAACTACTCCTGGTTTAATTGGTCGGCGATCGCCACTGGGTCTTTCCCGATCGCCTCCAGTTGGCCGATTGCCAAATGGTCGTCGGGGAGGACGGTGTTTTTGAGCTAGCTCATCTCCCGATCGCTTCCGAGGCGGTGTCATCCCCACACAGTTACCATCGGTAACAACCAACCCCACATCTTCACGTCTGGTGTTCAAATCCCAAAAGTAGCCGACAGTTTTTGTGCTATCCAGGCTGCCCTTCAAGGTAAGCTTAAAGGCTTTGCCTGTTTGAGAATTTTTGCGGGGTTGTTGTTGAATCTTAATAACAAGCTGCTCCTGTTCTGGAGAGTAAAACACAACCTCACCTCGTACCGAGAAGTAGCCATCTTCTAGGTCAGTTGGCGCTAAGTCGTCAGGTGAACAGTCTTTCTCGTCAGCAAGGCCATTGGAAGAAGTCTCCTCCGTATCACTTCGCTTCAGCGTGGCGGGTTCCCATACACCCACAATTTGAAGATGTAATTCCTTATTGGCTTCACGGGTACGTGGGTACACCACCCATAGGTGTGGTGTTTGCAAGTCTATATGATTTCGCACCAAGCTCATGACCCGTCCCAACAATACAGCCTTTAGTACTGTTCCATCTCGCGTTACCATCGTTCCACGAGTAAATTCTTCGGGTTCAGGTGTGTATTGCCCGTACACCATACCTATCGCACGATATTGCTTTGGTTCGCTGGGGGGTGGAATTGGCCCCGGACGCACAGATGCCTCCGGTTCCGCTTGAGTTTTGGGTGATTCCGTGACAATGGGTAGCGGTTCGCTCGTCAGAGCCTCTGATTTTGGTGTTGGCGTGGCAGCCACGGGTGGCTTGGACGCAACGGGCTGCGGCGGTGGCTGCGGACGAACCGGGCGGGATGGAGGACGCTGCAACAAGGGCGGAGAAGCTTGAGGCGATGTGGTCGCTTCAGAGCCAGTAGACTCAGATGCAGAATCCTGAGTTGGAACTGCTGATTCAGAAATTTGGCTCTGATCAGATGTTGCAGATTTAGGGGGCTTAGGGGAGGAATCAGGCGAAGAACTCATAGGCGATCGGTTGAGCAGGATGCTTACGCTAGTCAAGCTATTTTACTGAATGCATCTAGGCTACAAGGGAATCCGTAAATTTTGTGCATTTTTTGTCAGCACCTGGATTTTCTCAACCCAATTGAACCTTGTTTGCACTAGCCATCAGTCATAGCACAATAGTTGGCCGGCAAGCTCTACCAAAGCCAGGACACCAGTGACTGCATCATCATAATACCGGAAAACATTCTTCCATCGGGAACCTGCCCATTTCAGTCGAGGATTCCGTTCAGTCTGTTCAGTACGTGCCGAACAAACTATGTTATTCTTAACATTATGAACGTATTCAATCAGTCCTCTTCGTCGGCACTCAATTTGACATTGCCTGAGCACAAGCAGGCAGAACGACAGCAGTTTATCGAGCAAGTCGGGTTGCTGTTTGAGGCGGATGGCTTTCCTCGAATGGCTGGACGGATCTTTGGCTGGTTATTGATCTCTAATCCTCCCTACCAGTCTCTGGGAGAGTTGGTAGAGGTTTTGCAAGCCAGCAAAAGTTCCGTAAGCACCATGACTCGCCTGTTGATGCATATCGGTTTGATTGAGCGCATTAGTGTGCCTGGTTACCGTCGGGACTACTTTCGCATTAAGCCAAATGCTCCGTTTGAGATGACCAAAAAGCAAATTGCCCAAATTTCAGCTTTCCGAAAGTTGGCCGAACAAGGGTTGGATCTGCTTGCCTCGGAGGAGCCATCCCTGCGCCATCGTTTGCAGGAAATGCGGGATATTCATGTTTTCTTCGAGCAAGAGTTGCCGCTTATGCTTCAACGATGGGAACAAAGACGATCCTTGCGACAACTGGGAAATGATGCTGTTGTAAGGGAATGATTTAGCCAGATAGTCCGTTGTTTGCCCATTGAGTTTTTTACTAAGGGTAGTCAGCAATATGCAACTTCCGTGGATTGGTAAGCAAGGAAAGCCACGAGCGCCTTGGATGATTGGCCTGGGTGCTACGGGTTTGGTAGGGGCGGTAGCGGCTGGTATGGTCGCTGTGCGAAATATGGCTCCAAAGCAAGATTTGGCTAGCCTAACGGTGCCTGTGGCTGCTCAGGATGTGACGGCGCGGATTACGGCGAGTGGGACGATTGTCCCTGTGCAGACGGTAAACCTGAGTCCAAAGTCGGCTGGCCGCTTGGCTCAGCTATTGGTGGAGCAGGGCGATCGCGTGCAAGCCAGTCAGGTAATTGCTCGGATGGAAAGTCAGGATTTGGAGGCTGAGCGCGATCGCGCCTTGGCTGATTTGGCTCAGGCTGAAGCAAATCTATCTTTGGTGCAAGCAGGAACTCGCCCAGAGTTGATTGACCAGGCTCAAGCTGGTGTGGGTCAAGCAAAGGGTCGGGTAATGGATGCGGAGACGCGACTGAATTTGGCGGTGCAACGGGCGCAACGTAATGAAGGACTGTATCGCGAAGGAGCCATCAGCCGCGATCGCTACGACGAAGTACTCAATGAAGAACGCAGTGCCCGCGCCAATTTGGAGCAGGCTCAAGCTCAGTTAGACAATGCTTTGCAACAGTTAGCTCAGCAGCGCAACGGGCCGCGTAGTCAGGAAATTGAGCAAGCCCAAGCGCAGGTAGCCTCTGCCCAAGCCCGCCTCAAAGGGGTTGAAACCCAGCTAGAGGATACGGTGATCCGTGCTCCTTTTAGTGGCATCATTACCCAGAAATACGCTCAGGTGGGTGCTTTCGTTACGCCTACGACATCGGCCTCTAGTACCACCTCGGCGACTTCAACGTCGATCGTCGCGCTGGCTAATGGGCTGGAAGTACTGGCCAAAGTGCCTGAAGCTGATATCTCTCAGGTAAAGCCAGGGCAACAGGTAGAAATTAAGGCAGATTCCTATCCCGACCAAGTGTTTAAAGGAACCGTGCGGTTGGTTGCACCAGAGGCTGTGGTAGAGCAAAATGTCACGTCTTTTCAGGTGCGAATCACCATCGCCACGGGTAAGGACAAACTGCGATCGGGCATGAATACAGATCTTATTTTCCTGGGGCAAACCTTGAAGCAAGCACTGATTGTTCCGACAGTGGCGATCGTTACCAATAAGGGACAAACCGGTGTTCTCATTCCTGATACGAAGCAGAAGCCCAAGTTTCAGCCAGTCACGATCGGCTCCACGATCGGCAACCAAACGCAGATTCTAGAGGGTATTGAGGCGGGAGCACCAGTATTTGTAGAGCTACCAGAAGGCACCAAGCTGGATGATGTCATTAAAGGCATTAACGGCAAGCAAAGCGACCAGTCAGTAGATCTATAAAGTTTTCCTAGAGCAGCTTTTGGGTTAGGAGTAGCAGGAATGGATTTGATTGAAAGCTCAAAAATGGCGGTCAAAACCTTGACAGCCAATAAGGTTCGCAGTGCTCTGACGATGCTAGGTATTATTATTGGCAATGCCTCAGTTATCTCAATGATTGGCATTGGGCAAGGGGCACAGCGGCTTGCTTCTGAACAGTTTGAGTCCCTCGGCCCCAATGTGCTATTTATTTCCCCCGGCAGTAGCGAGGCACGTAACCGAAGTTTTGATATGCCCAAAACGCTGGTTTGGGAAGATGCCAAGGCGATCGCGGCTCAGGTTCCCTCTATCAATGAAGTGGCTCCACAGCGCCAGAGTCAGTACCCGATTACCTATCGCAACCTCAACACCAGTTCTCTTGTAGTAGGGACAACGCCAGACTTTCTGTCAGTGCGCAGTTTTGATATGGCTAAAGGGCGCTTTATTACAAACCAGGACATTGAGCGTACTAGCCAAGTCGTGGCGTTAGGGGCTGAATTGGCTACTCGGTTTTTTGGTAACCGTGACCCGATCGGGGAATCGATCCGCATTAACAATGTCAGCTTTCAGGTGATTGGTGTAATGCAGTCGAAGGGAGCCTTTCTAGGCAATAACCAGGATGATGCCGCCTACGTGCCTTTGACCACTATGTCGAGTCGTTTAACCGGACGCACCTCTCCTTATGGTCTGGATTTAACATTCATTTCGATCTCGGCCAAAAATGAAGCGAGTATTCGAGCGGCTGAATTTCAAATTACTAATTTGCTTCGGTTGCGCCACAAAATCACTGATAAAGATGACTTCACGGTGCAAACCCAGAAGGATATTCTGCGCATCGTTGGCACCATTACTAGTGGCCTGACGGCTATGCTAGCTGCGATCGCAGCCATTTCGCTGTTGGTAGGTGGCATTGGCATTATGAACATCATGTTAGTGTCGGTAACCGAACGTACCCACGAAATTGGACTACGCAAGGCGATCGGAGCCTCCCAACGGGATATCTTGATCCAGTTCATGATTGAGGCAGTAATTCTGTCCGTGGCAGGGGGTGTCTTTGGCACGGCTCTTGGCATTGGTGGCATCTTGCTCATGGCAGCAACCGTGCTACCCCAGGCAACGGTTTCCCCAGTGGCCATTATTGTGGCAGTGGGCGTATCCGGTAGCATCGGCCTATTTTTTGGGGTAGTGCCTGCTCGCCAAGCGGCCAAACTTGACCCGATCGTTGCTCTCCACAGCGCCTAACTCAAGGTACTCCCTCAAGTTTTCTCTACTTTTGTAATTTGAACTATGCCGACTACAACCATCATTCGCCTAGAAGATATTTATAAGATCTATGGCTCCGGTGAAACCGAGGTACAGGCGTTAGCAGGTGTCAATTTGGTCGTAGAACAGGGCGAATATTGCGCCATTATGGGCGCTTCTGGTTCTGGCAAATCTACCATGATGAATGTGATTGGCTGTCTTGATAGCCCTACTTCTGGCCGCTACTACCTGGACGGGGTCGATGTCGCTGGCTTGGATGATGTTGAGCTAGCGCGAGTACGTAACCGCAAGCTGGGCTTTGTCTTTCAGCAGTATCACTTGCTAACACAACTGTCTGCCCTAGAGAATGTGATGTTGCCGCTCGTCTACGCCAACGTGCCCGATAAAGAGCGACGTGCTCGCGCCGAAGCTGCCCTGATTAGAGTTGGGATGGGTCATCGATTGTATAACAAACCTAACCAACTGTCTGGTGGGCAACAGCAGCGGGTAGCCATTGCCCGAGCGATCGTCGGGGAACCTGTTTTGCTACTAGCCGATGAACCGACGGGAGCGCTTGATTCTAAAACCACAGCCGAGATCCTATCGATTTTTGCTGATTTGAACGCCAGTGGCATGACTGTGGTGATGGTTACCCACGAACCTGACGTAGCGCGATCGACGCGACGCATTATCTGGTTCAAGGATGGTCAGGTAGTCAGTCCCAATCTGACCCCTGAGGAGCTAACCCAGCAGGCTGCCACGGTTTAAGCTAACGTGCCCAATCTGTTGTCTTCCAGAGAATAAAGAATAGGACTGTAGAAATAAGAGCACCCAAACTCCACTTGATAGCGTTTTTGAACACTTCTCGCTGTTGGTTGGCCAAACCTGTTTGTACCTGCGCTTGCAACTGAGGACGAATAGTATTGATTCGTTCCAAGATGCGGGTTTTGAGCGTGGCTGGATCGCTAGCATCTACTGGAATACCAGCCGCAGAAAGCTGCGTAGCAAGATTTTTGATATCTTCTGGCTTACTGTTATTGATTCGGTCTTCTAATTGCTTGAGCTGATTCAACTGTTGCTCGACTTGCTGGTTAGCGGCTTGCCCGCGTTGGTCACCAATGTTAACAGCGCCCATAATGGCGGCTGGAACCATAAGGAGGGAGGCTACTGCCAGCAACAGGCAAAGCCAGGACAAAATTTTCAGTAGGATGCGCTCCAAAGGCTTTCGCTCGAAAAATTCGCCGAAGAACAGTAGGGCAAACCCGAGCAAGGGAACAACCATCCGTTCAACTAATTGCCCTATGGTTTGCAAGACCCAAGCATTGCCTCTAGGAGCCAGAAAAATCTGGATCCAATCAATCAGTGCAAAAACTAACAATCCATAGCCAATCCAGCGCAATCGGTAGATCGATCGATTTTCACTGGCATCATTGGGGGTGGGGGCGATCGGGTCAGAGTCTTGCATGGGAATAGATTCCTTGTTTAACAAAATCAATTTGGAGCGTGATCAGACTATCACTTATTGCACGAGTGGCGGATAGTTTGCTTGC
>Ga0224722_1000775_pt1 | contig 18401 bp, 20 predicted proteins | sample Balambano_FR1_Me_FD_161646 | JGI IMG/M metagenome (GOLD analysis project Ga0224722, IMG submission 161646) | Freshwater sediment microbial communities from Lake Towuti, South Sulawesi, Indonesia - Balambano_FR1_MetaG | ecosystem: Environmental > Aquatic > Freshwater > Lake > Sediment | place... | reverse complement strand
ATCGGCTCCTAGCTCCGCAGCCAAGTCGGGCAGAGTGACAAGGCTAGCGTAGTTCAATTGCCCAATTACGGTATTGATGCGCATTCTACCTGGTTTGAGGTAGCGCCGTAGATAGCGAAATCCCTGGGTTGCTCGTTCCCAGCCGCCGGGTACACCGCGAATTTGATCATGAACAGCACGATCGGGACTGTCAATCGAAATATTGATTTTTTGTAGTCCTGCTTTGACCAGGGTATAGGCGCGTTCCTCCGTAATCAAGGTAGCGTTACTGGTCATGGTGACGCGAATACCGTGGTTAGTGGCACGGGCAATAACATCTTCCAGGTTCGATCGCAGGGTTGGTTCTCCACCTGTCAGGTGCAGCTTTTGACAACCCAGCTCCGCTAGGTCATCTACCAACCGCTCAAAAAAATCTACCCCAAGCTGAGGTTCGACCTGCTCACGCCAGTGGTTGCACATGCCACAGCGTAGGTTACAGTTCCAAACAATCTTAACTTTGATGTACAGCGGCTTGTAGGGCAGTCCCTGTTCCACAGCTTGCCGAAAAGCCACTGCATCTGCTGCGATCGCGTTAGGGTCGTTCATAAGGCAAAGGCTAGCCAGGAATGAAACATCTGTCCACAACAGAGACCTGTATTCTACTGCCATTCCACTAGAACTGATCTTGCTGTCAGTTCAACAGTCTCCCATTACGGCCTATTTTAACTATGCCAACGATCGCGCTAACAGGATTACCAGGAACCGGCAAAACACGACTGGCTTTGGAGCTAGCAACCCAACTCATGGCCGCAGCCCAACCTGCCCTTGTTCTACACACCGATATTCTCAAAGTGACGTTACGAGAGCTTTTTCCGCAAGCATTGGCTGGAGCTGGCTATAGCGGCAACTTTCTCCAAAAAGTTAGCCTGGTACGTCCATTTTTGCTGGCTCAGTCAGAAAAAGCCGATCGCGACGGTTACATGCTAATCATCGAAGGAACTCTGGCTCTGGGGTTTCATCCGCCTACAGGATGGTTGATTCGATTGCAGTTATCCGAGGACGATCGCCAACATCGCATCCACCAAAAGCATGCTAGTGCTCAGCAAACCCTGCAAATGACCTCTCTCCAAGCTTACCAGCAAGCTCTCGATGCAACCACAACGCCAGCGACCTGGCAGCTAGAGGCTAATCAACCTGCTACCATCCTTGCAACCCAGATTCTGACCCGAATAGGTTACTAATAGTGCAGGCTGTGAGCCAGTTAGACAGGGCTTCCCAGTATGGTATGAATAGTCAAAAACTAGGAGCAGTGCCTTGGCCGCTAAACGTTTGATTATTGAGATGGGAATGGGGATTGATCAGCATGGTCAGGAGCCAACCGTAGCAGCAGCGCGGGCAGTACGCAATGCGATCGCCCATAATGCCTTACCAGGCGTGTGGGAAGTTGCAGAGTTGGCAAGTCCCAATGACATGATCGTTGAGGTACAAGTGGCAGTGCCCTATCCAGACTTGGTGCGTCCGGAGGATGTTTTAGCCGTGTTACCCTTTGGCCGCAAAACCCTCCAGGTAGAGGCAGGAGGCATGGTGGTACAGGGACGGGCGATCGCCGAGCTTAACGACAAAAATGACGAAATGCTGATTGCTGTGGCTGCCGTCACTGTCCTAGTAGAAACCGATTAGGCAGAAGGTACTAATCGTTTCCGCAGCGATTCTGCACGCCGCTTGGCTGTAGCGTTATTGGCCTCTATTTTGAGAACCTGCTCGTAGGCATCTAGGGCTTGTGCAGTCAACTGCTTTTTTTCGTACGCATGGCCTAGATTATTCAGAGCCGTGACGTAATTGGGATCTGCTTTCAACGCTTCTTTGTACTGACGGATGGCCAAGTCGTACTGTTCTTGGGCAAAGTAGGCAAAGCCTAGTGCGTTGTAGATTAAGGAACTTTCAGTTTCTGGCAAATCTTCGGCCTTGAGAGCCTTCTGGAATAGCTTAATGGCTTGACTGTAGATGCGCTTATCCAGATAGATGCTGCCGAGTTCGTAATATTCCTGGGCGGTACCTGGTTCTTTGGTGAGCTTGGATTGTAGCCGACCTAGCGTAGTTTCAATCCGACGAGTTTTAATAATTTGTCGAATGATGAACCAGCTAGCAACGCCTAACAGGGCTAGTAATAGTGAAACGTAAACGATAGGAAAATTGCCGTCCATAGATTAAAAGTAAAATTAAATGGTGGAACAGGTAAGCCTTAGTGCTCTCACATTATCGCAAAAGCAGATGCCTGTGGGTTCGTATCCAGGCTGAGAGGGTTTTAGGGGCGATCGCGCCTTTGCTCGACACCGGTATCCCAGGGCAAGCCCCAATAACTGGCTCGCTCCTTCAGCCAGCCTGTTTTGTACCATTGCTCCAGAATTTGGTTGATGCGTTGCCGTAGTGAATCGTGCTGAATGCCTTTGGGTAAACCAATGCAAAGGGGCTCAACCGTCAGTACAGGTAAAACCAAACGATACTGAGGAAATTCCTGCACCCAACCGCTCAATACACTGGCATCTCCAGCAAAGGCAGCCACTTGACCTGTTTCAAGCAGAGTTTGGGCTTGGTAATAAGAGCGCACTTCCACCAAGCGGGCATTGGGCCAGCGATAGCGAAGGGCTTCTACTGCGCTGGAACCGTCTAGAGCTGCGATTGTCTCGGTACCCAAGTCACCTAATGAACGAATTGCAGCATTGGTTGTAACTAGAGCGGTTCCATCGAAGTAGTAGGGGAGGCTGAAGGTAACCACTCGCGATCGAGTAGAAGTAGCTGTGAGATGAGCGATCGCCCCATCAACCTGCTCTCCTACTACAACAGTCAATCGCTCTTGATTAGCTACTGGCTGCAAAACGACAGCCTCTGCCGAACCAAACAGTTCCACCGCTAGCTGCCGAGCAATGTCAATCTCAAATCCCTGCAATTGACCAGTTGCATCCCGAAACCCCAAGGGACGCAAATTATCTTTCACGGCTATTAGTAAATGTCCTCGCGCTTGAATGGCTTCTATATCAGCCGCTTTCAAGGGCAAGGACAGGGGGAAATAGCTAAAACCTACGATTGCAATTAGGGCTGCTAGCCCCACCAACCAGTGGAACAGCAAGCGTCGCATCAGGATGTATACTGGCTGGCTACTTCTACGACGCGGCTGAACGAAGCCGGATCCAAAACAGCCATTTGTGCCAGCATCTTACGGTTGATTTGGATGTCAGCTTTCTTCAGCGCACCCATCAATCGACTGTAGCTCATGCCATTTATCCGTGCGGCTGCGTTGATCCGAGCGATCCATAGGCGACGGAAATCGCGTTTGCGCTTGCGGCGATCAGCGTAGGCATAGCGAAGAGCCTTCATCACCTGTTGATTAGCTGTGCGGAACAAGCGCGAGTGAGAACCGCGAAAACCCTTTGCCAGCTTCAATATTTTCTTGCGTCGCTTGCGGGCGACATTACCACGCTTGACCCGTGCCATGACTATATTTCCTTAGGGATTAGTAGAAGTGCCTATAGATGAGCTGTCAGTAGGTGCTAAACAAACTAGTAGTGACCAACTCTGTCAGTATTGCAACTGCTTTGTGGATTCGAGACCGCACAAAAGGCCGGGTAACTTACAGATAGGGCATCATCAACCGTACGTTAGCATCATCGCGATCGTTGACCAATGCTGATCCAGAGATGCGGCGCTTTCGGGAAGCGCTTTTATGCTCTAGCAAGTGATTGTGAAAGGTTTTTCGGCGAGAAATTTTGCCGCTTCCAGTAGCCTTGAAGCGCTTTGCAGCTGCTTTACGAGTTTTCAACTTAGGCATAGGTTTGTCTCGAATCAACACGGTCTACTATATTACAATGCGCGCACCTATTTATGCAATCTCTCTTTTCAGTCTCTCGTAGTGTGGCAAGTTGAGAAGTGCATGCAATTTTGAGCAGATAGGCTACACTGTGGACGTGGAGATTTGCGGCTTGCAGTTGCAAACACTTTCATTTCATGAATGTCATAACTTCATGGAAGGTGGGTAGGTGCCCACTTTTTTGTTTTTTGGGCGTATGACTCAAGTGAGTGGGCAATTATGGCACATCCCCTAGTTCCCCAAATTCTGGAATTGGCAGCCCCGGTAGCGCGGGAGTTGGGTTTGGAAGTTGTTACAGCCGTGTTTCAAACAAATCAGAGTCCGCCAATATTACGGATTAATGTTCGTAATCTTCAACGTGATACCGGATTGGACGATTGTGAACAAATGAGTCAGGCGCTGGAGGCAGCACTCGACCAAACCAGCATTATTCCTGATGCCTATGTTTTGGAAGTTTCCAGTCCAGGTGTTTCGGATGTTTTGACTAGCGATCGCGAGTTTTCCTCTTTCAAAGGGTTTACCGTAGCAGTCACACTGACGGAATCTTACGCTGGACAGCAAGAGTGGGTGGGGCAGTTAGTGCAGCGGGATGAAACGTCGATTCATCTGCGCCGCAAGGGGCGATCGCTAACGATTCCCCGGCATCTTGTCACCCGTGTTCAACTCGTTGGGGCTAAGGAGTAGCCTCAACCAGCTTCCTGTTGTCTTGATCCAGCGTTGAGTACGCTTGAGAGCCATTTCTAATATTCCTTGACCAATTACTAAATCCTCACATGTTGGGAGACTGATAGTTATGTCTATGGTTGATTTACCCGGACTGCGGGAAATGATTGAAGGCATTAGCCGAGAACGAAACTTGCCCAAGGTCGCGGTACAAGCTGCCTTACGAGAAGCTCTCCTCAAGGGCTATGAGCGCTACCGTCGCACCCAACGCATGGACGCCGGTAGTTTCGATGAAGACTACTTTGCCAATTTTGAGGTCGAATTAGATGTGGAAGAAGAAGGCTTCCGCGTTTTAGCTACCAAGACGATCGTCGAAGATGTCGATAATCTGGATCATCAGATTGCCCTTCAGGAAGTTCGGGAAGTTGTAGCTGAAGCACAACCAGGCGATACGGTCGTTTTGGATGTTACTCCCGACCAAGGAGACTTTGGCCGAATGGCTGCCATTCAAACGAAGCAGGTGCTGGCACAAAAGCTGCGTGACCAACAGCGCAAATTGGTACAGGAAGAATTCCAGGACTTGGAAGGCACTGTGCTGCAAGCGCGGGTGCTTCGGTTCGAGCGACAGTCTGTAATTATGGCTGTGAGCAGTGGCTTTGGCCAACCGGAAGTAGAAGCCGAACTGCCCAAGCGAGAGCAATTACCCAATGACAACTACCGCGCCAATGCCACCTTTAAGGTGTATTTAAAGAAGGTGTCAGAAGGCTCTCACCGAGGCCCCCAATTGCTGGTGTCTCGTGCTGATGCTGGCTTGGTAGTGTACCTGTTTGCGAACGAGGTACCAGAAATTGAGGATGAAATTGTCCGCATCGTTGCGGTTGCTCGGGAAGCCAATCCACCCTCACGATCGGTCGGCCCCCGCACCAAAATTGCAGTTGATACCCTTGAGCGAGACGTAGACCCTGTAGGTGCATGCATTGGCGCTCGTGGTTCCCGCATCCAGGTAGTCGTTAACGAGCTACGCGGAGAAAAAATTGACGTGATTCGTTGGTCCCCTGACCCAGCAACCTATATCGCTAATGCCCTGAGTCCAGCCAGAGTCGATGAAGTTCGCCTGATGGATACTGAAGGTCGCCAAGCGCATGTGCTGGTAGCTGAAGACCAACTCAGCTTGGCGATCGGCAAAGAAGGCCAAAACGTGCGCCTTGCTGCTCGCTTAACTGGCTGGAAAATCGACATCAAAGATATTGCCAAGTATGACTACGACGCCGAAAATCAGAAGATTGCGGAACTAAGAGCGCAGGCTGAATTGGCTGATGACATTGATGACTATGAAGATGAAGCCGAAGAGGCCAGTAATGATGGTGCGTCTTCAGAAGGTGAAGCCTCAGACGCTCAAACTGTTGTAGAGGCCTCAAAAATTATGGCGATGAATCAATCAGAAGCTATTGGTGAAGATAGTTAGAGCTGCCAAAACGAGTCAAGTCAACATTCCATAGCTGTCGATGAAACCTAACTACCGTCGGTGCATCAGTTGTCGAAAAGTTGCGCCCAAGACAGAGTTTTGGCGAGTAGTTAGGCTGCACCCGTCTGCTGAGGTTGCTTTAGATAATGGAATGGGTCGATCTGCCTACATCTGCCCAACGGCAGATTGCCTTGCATTAGCACAGCGCAAAAACCGCCTGGGAAAGGTACTACAAGCTTCTGTCGCTAATCACATCTACCAAACCTTACAACAACGCTTAAGCGATTCTTGATTGCCTCAATAGCCGCTACAATGGATTCTGCTAAATCTTTTGGGTGTACAGCTCTAGGTTTAGCTGAATTAAGTGACTATCGGCACGTATTACCTCAGTTACCTGCTGAAGTCTTGAGTTAACTTGGCAGAGCCGGCTCTAGCTGGCTAATGGCAGGATTAACTTTTGCTTCAGGAATGTAAAGTCTAAGAAAGCCGTGAAAACTGCAACATTTTGGCCTTACTGCTGTGGATCGTGCAAAATTAGAGGGAGTGATGTTCATTCAAAGGTTCACTAGTGACTAACTTTTAGCTGAAAGGCTATTTTGGTTAGGTCGTTGTCTGGGGCACCAATGGCTATCTCTTGGAGACATTGGCTACTCAGAGCCTTTAATCAAATGTTGTTTTAGTCAAAAATGGCAGGCAGCTTATGTGAACACAGGTTAGGCATTGACGAGGAAAAGACTGGATGAATAGTGGCAAGATTCGGATATACGATTTAGCGCGCGAGTTGAATTTGGATAATAAAGACATATTAGTACTGTGTGAGCAGTTGGATATATCGGCAAAGAGTCACAGTAGTACGATCGCAGATGTTGATGCTGAACGGCTAAGAGCCGCCGCTGAGAAATACACCTCTCAACCTGCTGTATCTGCTAGAGCAACCACTAATCGCCAAGCCTCAACTCAAGCAACTGTGGAAGTAAAATCTAAAGCTCCAGTTTCTCTCCAGAAGAAGCAACAAATCTTGGAAATTCGGAAGCCGACGAATCAACCGATCGAGGCTCCTGAACCACCTACCCCTCCAAATCCTCCAGCACAACCTTCTCCTGCTGTAGGTAATGAGGCTCCTGTTAAAGAGAAAGAGAAGCCCGCTGTAGCAATTACTAAACCTGCTTCACCCAATCGCCCTGTTCGCCCCACAGATCGTGACGCTGATCCAGTGGTGGAACCTGCACCAGTATTAGAAAAGCCTTCTCCGGAGCCAGTTGAGGTCGCTCCCCCTCCGATTCCTATGGCAAAGGAGGACTTTGCTGAGCACCAAGTGACAGAAAATATTGAAGAAGTAACTGAAGAAGTAGAGCCCTTACCTGAGTTGGCTTCACCGCCGCCGCGCCCCTCCTACTCTGCGCAAGGTTCCACTGAAACTTCTCCTAAGCCCAGCTTGTCAGGGCGTCTTGTGAAGCGATCAGCGACCGAACAGCCAGTCAAAGCCAGTGCAGTTCCAGCACCAACCAAGCCGGATGCAGATAATTCTGCGCCTGCTCGACCGCGATCGGTACAGCCTCCAGTAAAGTCAGGCGGTTCTAATCGCCCTGCGGGTGTTACCAAAGCCCCTGAGAAAAAACCTGTTCGACCTCAGCAGACGATCGTTGAGTTGCGTCGTCCGTCACCCACACGACCCGCAGAGGCTGAACCTGTTGTTGAACCACCGATTAAGCGTCAAGTCGGCAGTGATGAGCTAGTGCGACCTGTGCTGCGGATGCCCAATAAGGCTCCAACAGATAGTAGTACTGCTTCTGTAGTCCCTGATCCAAATAGTGTGCTCGAAGCCCAACTTAGAGAGCGTCCTTCGTTAGCCCGCAGTAGCAAGAAGACAAAGGAGTGGGAAGACGAAGAGGAAGGTCGTGAAGGCTCAAAGGCGATCGGCAAGGTTGGCACCAAGTCAAAGCGGCGTAACCAACCTAACTTAGATGAGGAAGAGGAAGACTTAGATTTTGGCTTAGATTCGGAAGACTCTAGCGACGTGACGCAAGTGAGCTTGTCGCTAATGCGTCCGGCCAAGCCCAAAGGTACGCGTCCAGCCGTTCCCAAGCCTTCTGCTGCTTCACCGCAACGGGTTGCGAAAAAGTCTTCATCCCCTCGCGATCGCCGTGAACGCCGTGAAGCAGAAGCGCAACAAGAAAAACCAGAAAAAATTACATTGTTGGGCGGCGTGACGGTTCAAGAGTTGGCCGATTTAATGGTCGTCCCGGTGACAGATGTCATTCGCACCTTATTCATGAAAGGCGTAATGGCTACCGTAACCCAAACTTTGGATATTCCTACCATTACAATGGTGGCCGAAGAGATGGGTATCCAGGTTGAAACGGAAGAGGCTAAGTCCGAAGCCCGTAAGCTGACAGAAATGCTAGATGCTGAGGACTTGGAACATCTCTCCCGCCGTCCGCCAGTGGTGACGATTATGGGTCACGTTGACCATGGTAAAACTACGCTGCTGGACTCTATTCGCAATGCTAAAGTAGCTCAGGGTGAGGCTGGCGGTATTACTCAGCACATTGGTGCTTACCACGTTGATGTAGAACATAACGAGGAAGTTCAGCAAGTAGTGTTCCTAGATACTCCTGGCCACGAAGCCTTTACGGCAATGCGGGCTCGAGGAGCACGGGTTACTGATATTGCTGTGTTGGTAGTAGCTGCTGATGATGGCGTGCGCCCTCAAACGATTGAGGCGATTAGTCATGCCAAAGCAGCAGAAGTGCCGATCGTTGTGGCAATTAACAAGATCGACAAGGAAGATTCTCAACCCGATCGCGTTAAGCAGGAACTGACTGAGTATGGTCTGGTGCCGGAAGAATGGGGCGGTGAGACCATTATGGTGCCAGTCAGTGCCCTCACAGGTACCAATCTAGATACGCTTCTGGAAATGCTGCTGCTGGTGGCTGAGGTTGAGGATCTCTATGCCAACCCCGATCGCTTAGCCAGAGGAACCGTCATCGAAGCTCACCTAGACAAGGCCAAAGGCCCAGTAGCTACGCTATTGATTCAGAATGGCACGCTAAAGGTAGGAGACGTTCTGGTTGCTGGCTCGGTCTTTGGTAAGGTGCGTGCCATGATGGACGATCGCGGCAAACGAGTTAACATTGCATCGCCTTCTTTTGCGGTAGAGGTGCTGGGGCTAAACGATGTACCCGCGGCTGGAGACGAATTCCAAATCTACGCTGATGAGAGAGAAGCACGAGCGATCGCATCGAAGCGGTCTGACGAACAGCGCCAGTCCCGCCTCGTACAGGCAATGGGATCTCGCCGCGTTAGCCTCAACATGCTTTCCGCTCAAGCTCAAGAGGGCGAGCTGAAGGAACTAAACCTGATTCTCAAAGCAGACGTTCAAGGTTCACTAGAAGCCATCCTGTCTTCTTTACAACAGCTTCCTCAAAAGGAAGTGCAGGTACGTGTCTTATATGCCGCTCCTGGTGAGGTGACGGAAACCGACGTAGATTTGGCTTCGGCGAGTAGCGCAGTCATTGTGGGTTTCAACACTACCCTTGCCTCAGGTGCTCGCCAAGCCGCCGACCAAGCTGGGGTGGATGTACGTGAGTACGACATCATCTATCGCCTTCTAGATGACATTAGGGGCGCGATGGAGGGACTCCTAGAACCTGAAATGGTGGAAGAGCATCTAGGCCAGGTAGAAGTTCGAGCTGTCTTCCCGGTTGGACGTGGCTCTGTAGCAGGCTGTTATGTTCAATCTGGCAAAGTTATTCGCAACTGCAAGGTACGGATTCTTCGCAACCGTGAGGTGATTTACGAAGGTAACCTCGATTCCTTGAAGCGGATGAAGGAGGATGCCAAGGAAGTAAATGCCGGCTATGAGTGCGGCATTGGCCTGGATAGCTTCAGCCAGTGGGAAGTTGGCGATATTATCGAGGCATACCGCATGGTAAGCAAGCGCCGTACCCTGTCTGCCTAGACTTTAAGTTGGGGCATAGTGCTGACTAGTTTCGTGGGAAATAATGATTCCGTAGGAGTTTACGCCCTTGCCAAGTTTGGGAGTTAACATTGACCACGTTGCTACCGTGCGGCAGGCTCGTCGCACGGTAGAGCCTGATCCCGTTGCGGCGGCAGTTCTAGCTGAATTGGCAGGGGCTGATGGCATTACCGTGCATTTGCGAGAAGACAGACGACACATCCAAGATCGGGATGTGCAGTTGCTGCGCCAAACCGTTCGCACTCACCTGAATTTAGAGATGGCGGCGACGGATGACATGGTGACGATCGCCCTTGACCTGAAGCCAGACTACGTCACCCTCGTGCCTGAACGGCGAGAAGAAGTGACCACGGAAGGTGGGTTAGACGTTGCTGGTCAACGCGATCGCATGACCGAAGTTGTTTACACCTTACAACAGGTTGGCATCCCTGTTAGCTTGTTCATTGACCCTGATCCTAGCCAGATTGACGCAGCGGCAGCCATCCAAGCCAAATTTATCGAACTCCATACTGGGCGCTATGCAGAAGCTTCCGGTACAGCGCACCAAGAGCAAGAACTGAATCTACTGGCTAAAGGCTGTGCCCATGCGATCGCAGTAGGTCTGCGTGTCAATGCTGGACATGGCCTCACGTATTGGAATGTCTACCCTGTGGCTTGCTTGCCCGGTATGGAAGAACTCAACATTGGCCATTCCATTATCAGCCGCGCTGTGCTAGTTGGTTTGGAGCGAGCCGTCCGCGAAATGAAGTTGGCCATTCGCGGGGAACTGTAGTTCAGGTGGCGTTGCTGAATGCACGTATGATTTCCCTTCATATCTCTATTCAGCCCTTCACAAAGAGTTGAAAATTTCAGGGACTAACCCTTCTCCCAAAGCAAGCTAAGGGTGTATATGTATAGATCCCTTGTGTTTCTCGTCTGGATCCAGGCTTACGGCTATCCATTTAGATAGATACCATCATGCAAACGTACTATTTTGTCATTGCCAGTCAAACATTCCTGATTGAAGATGAACCAACCGATGAGGTGCTGCGTGAGCGTACTCGTCATTATCAAGAGCAAGAAAAAGAAATTGACTTTTGGCTAGTCAAGCAGCCTGCATTTTTGGAAGCGCCAGAAATGGCTGACCTAAAAGCGCGTTGCCCCCAGCCTGCGGCAGCAATTATTTCAACCAATCAACAATTCATTACCTGGCTGAAATTGCGGCTAGAATACGTCATCACGGGTCAATTCCAGGCTCCTTCAGAAAGCATTCCTCAGCCGTTGATGTCGCTGACTACAGCATTGTAATGGCATGGGTGCCGCAGGTTTGTTCATCCTCTAGGGTTGTGGGTATGAATGTTTCTCGCTATGGATTGTCGAATTTTGTTGGTGCGATCGCGCTAGGAACTTGCCTGCTGCCTGTCTCTGGGTTAGCACAGGGGGTAGAGACTTGCCAGCCACCCCAGCCAGGAGAATACCTGCTGATGGTGGTTACCCCAACGGCAGACAGCCAGCGCCGAGCCCAGCAAGCCTTGCCGGAAGGCGTGACTAGCAGTGTTTGCCGCTATTTAAATGACGTAGTGACCCGGGTGGGTGGGTTTAAAACGCTTAACCGAGTTAATGCCTGGGCAAGTTACATGACGGACTCTGTAGGGTTGCGATCGTTTGTGGCACGGCCTGCCACAGCTACCAGCCCAGCGACATCTGCGCCTGTAGCGACAGTTTCCCAGCCGAAACCAGCCGCCGCAGCAAAACCCAGCCAACCTCAGACCGTCGCAAAACCCAGCCAACCTCAGACGGCTAGCTCGTCTGCACCCGTCTATAATCCTCAAGCTCTGGGACGAGGGTACGCAGTGCTAGTGGACTACTTCAACCAGCCAGAACTGGCAGCGCAGGTACAGCAAACGCTGGAACAGTCGGTAGGACTGGCTTCCTATGGCCAGCGCCCCTACCTGTTGGCGACCTACACGGATAACCTGGCTCAGGCAGAAGTGGCTTTGCAAACCCTAAGCGATCGTGGCTTTTGGGTAATGGTTGTTGATAGTCGGCGAGTAACTGTGTTGCGGCAGGCAGTAGCTGTGCCAAAGCTGGGAACGCGCCCCTAACCCAGCTAAGGTACTGACGGCTCAACCTGACCTGCTAGCACCGAATCGCACAACCGCTCAATCACATCATCTGCCGAAATTAATCGCTTCAAAACTACCTGGCCAATACTTTTTGCTTCTGGACTGAGAGAAACGCTAGGATCTGGCTTCACCTCTACCATGAGCACAGCTTCTTCAACCCGATACAACCAGAGCTTTTCACCTTGCTCCCAAATGCAGAGGTTAACGCGATGAATACTGGGTCTGCGCCGCCAAGCTCGCTCATCCCAAAGTCCACCCAATTCCCACACTCGACCTATAATCCATCCTTCGGATAGAAAAAAGTATTTCACAGTTGTCTCGCCGCGGGTATGTCCTTCGTGCTTACGCGAGATTAACACATCTAACGAGCGTAACCCCAGTTAGTGTGTCAAAAAGGTTGTGAGAGATATATTTAGGGCTCCAATGCAGTTAGAAGAAAGAGGCCGTTCCGGCCTGTCTAAAACTCAAGTTAATTTACTTGCCATCGCTGCCCCGTATGGTGAGAGGATAAGTAATTACAGTATTTAAGTGTGACTAAACGTTTATGGCTCGAATTCAATTTTCTAGAGGAATCAATGAGGAAGTAGTGCCCGATGTGCGGATTACGCGATCGCGCGATGGCAGCAACGGTTCTGCGACTTTCATTTTTGACAGTCCCAACGCCCTGAGTAGCGAAAGCACTGAAACAATCACGGGCATGTACATGATTGATGAAGAAGGAGAACTGAGTACGCGGGAAGTAAAAGCCAGATTTGTTAATGGAAAACCTCAGATCATTGAAGCGGTTTACATTATGAAGTCAGCGGCAGATTTTGAGCGCTTCATTCGGTTTATGGAGCGATACGCCGATCAGAATGGACTGGAAAAGTCTTAGCATGGCGCTATGTCCTCAGTCCCCCATTCCGATGCCGAGCTGTTTACAGTAGCGTGTGCAGTGATTACTGTGAGTGATACTCGAACCGTAGAAACCGATCGCAGTGGGCAAGCCATTCAGCACTTGCTTCAGGCAAATGGCCACCGTGTTGTGGAATACCAGTTAGTACACGACGAACCATTGCAGATTGGAGGTTTGATTGAGCGCTTGGGCGATTGTCCTGATGTGGAAGCACTGATTCTGAATGGGGGAACGGGCATTGCGCCCAGGGACACCACCTACGATGCGATCGAGCACCTGTTGGAAAAAACATTGCCAGGATTTGGTGAGCTGTTTCGTTGGCTGAGTTTTCAAGAGATTGGCAGCCGAGCAATGGCATCGCGGGCGATCGCAGGTACCTTTCGGCAAACCCTTGTTTTCTCCTTGCCCGGATCGCTCAACGCCGTCACGCTAGCCATGAATCAGCTTATCCTGCCAGAACTGCGCCATCTAGTCAGCCAGCTACAAGGCCATGCCAAAGGCTAGACATTACCTGTAGCAATAGCATGGCTAGAATTCTTACTTTCAGGGTTTTGGTAACTAAGGAGTCTGGCACACAAACTTTAAGAGAGATTGATAATAACGCTCTGTAGCTTGAACCCAATCGCCAGTAATTGATGCGAATCTAACGCGTTTTTTTGATTCAAACGAGCCTCGGCGGATGCTGCGCAATTGGTTAGTGTTGCAGTTAGCCTCTAATCGAGAGTAAACCACATCGGGCTCTACAACATCGAAGGTAGCTATTTCCTGATTCCTAGTAATGCTATTGACATCAATGTAGGCAGACTCATCGCCTACCTCTGAATTGGGGACTTTTTGCCAGGACGGATTTTGAAGGTCGGCTGTTTCGGCGTGGGCAGGTGTGGAAACAAGTAGTAAAAGCCCAACCAGTAGTTTACCTGTATTGTCCATAAAGGGTGCTGGTGATTTGAAACGCTGACGGGATCAGTTTTGCTGAGGACGATCGAAGAAGGTTTTGTAGATTAGCCAGCCAAGTAACCCAGCGATCGCCGCTATGGCCAGCACTTTGGTGATGCGAATGGCAATCACAACAACCACGATGATGCCTAGAAACTTAGCAACACTCATGAGCAACTGCAAAGTGTGGTTCTTTTGCAGCGACTGGTTGGGCGATCGGGTCAACTCTGCTTCAGTAGTAGCCTGACGATACAAATCAGCCTCTAATTCTCGTAATCGTAGGGCTTGTTCTCGTTCATCCAATTCTTGCTGGCGTTGGATTTCTTCCAAATTGGGGTCGGGGGTCATGGCTGGTTCAAAATAAATCGTAAGGTTGACGTTGGGGAAGGACTGCATTTACTGTGGTGAGTTCACGTGAGCATAAGACATGTACGGGGACTGGCTTAGTCAAGTCGTTCCAATCTAGCCTGGACAAAGGACTGCCAGCTACGATTAGCGATGATTTGTTGCAGTCTAGAGCGCTGTTGTCACCCTACGCGGTGTATGCAGCTAGGTAAATTTTCTTCTACAGTATGGCTAGTTTCTCCAGGTTAGGCATGACAGCAACGGATTCTAGCTCTGCGCTGTATCGCGATCGCAACGTGCAGATCATTTTTGCAATTTGTTTGATGTCTGTCTTGGGGGTCGCCAGTGTGACCCCTGCGTTTCCAAAGCTGGCGCAGGCATTGGAGGTACCACCCGAGAGAATTGGCCTGTTGGTGACGGTGTTTACCTTTCCGACGGTGCTGTTGGGGCCGGTGTTGGGTGTACTGGCCGATCGCCTGGGACGCAAGGCCATCTTAATTCCAGCCTTGTTATTGTTTGGCATTGCAGGATCTGCTTGTGCGCTGGCACGAGATTACAACTTGTTGTTAGTTCTGCGGTGTTTGCAGGGAATTGGGGCGGCACCGCTGCTATCGCTCAGCATTACGTTAATTGGTGATTTGTTTACGGGCGATCGTCGGGTAGCTGCTATGGGGCTAAATGCTACAGTTAGCAGTATGGGAACAGCCAGCTATCCGACTCTGGGTGGGCTTCTGGCTGTGTTTGGTTGGTTCTATCCGTTTTTACTGCCTGTCTTGGCTATTCCGATCGCACTCTGGGCTGTGCTGGGGCTAAAACATCCTGAACCTCAGAGCAACGTGGATTTGTCTACCTATTTTGTCAACGTGGCTAAGGGGCTAAGAAATCGACGGATTGTTGGACTTTTCATTTCCAGTGCAGCCAATTTTGTGTTGCTCTATGGAGCGCATGTTACGTTTCTGCCATTGCTGATTGCCCAGAAATTTCAGGCGACATCGTTTGAAATTGGTCTTGTATTGTCGAGTTTATCGGTGGCGATCGCGCTGATTTCTTCGCAATTGGGTAAGTTGGCACGCCGTTATTCAACGCGATCGCTCATTCGTGTGTCCTACATTTTATTTGCGATCGCTATGTTACTGGTTCCCTTCATGCCAACGCTGTGGGCACTACTGTTACCAACAATGATTTTTGGTGTGGGACTGGGCATGAACTTTCCCAGCATCCAAACACTACTAGCAGAGTTGGCTCCTCGCGAGGCACTGGCTGCTATCATCTCCATCAACGGGACATTCTTTGGCTTGGGACAAACTCTGGGTCCACTTTTGACTGGAACTACGTTTGCCTGGGGCGGCATGGATGCAGTGTTTTTTGGCAGTTCTCTGTTTGCGATCGTGATTCTTTTCATCTATCACTACTGCACCTGTTTGTAAGGAATTTCTTTGCTGTTTATGGATGATGCTTGTAATACTGCTGCATAGCTTTATCGGTGCAGTAGTTTGTTATTTACCCTATAAATGAATGGGGTAGTTTGAGTAAATAACTGGCCTGATGCGTGTGTCGAAGTCTTTTTGTCAACAGTTTGATGCCTTTCTGCCTAGCTATCTGAATGATTTGCGAGGCGAGATTTTGGCCTGTCCGTATTTAGCTATCAATAACTTAAATCGAGACTTTGTCGGTACTAAAGGCTTTTCTATTGTGTTTCGTCGATCGCACCTAGCAGTTGTCGATCAGCGATTTCCATTTTTCATGCCCTACTTGAAGCTGGCCTTACAACCAGAATGTAATGCCTTTTACCTAAACCCATTGTTGCTGCAAGATGGTTCGCGTGTTGACCCGCATATCGATCGCTCCCTACGCTCCTACTGCAAAACTATCCATCCTCCCAGCCAAGTTAGTGTGCTCTATGTGCAGGTGCCACTAGGATTGCAGGGGGGAGAACTGGTTTTGAGTTATGGCAAGCGACAAATTGCCCAAATTCAGCCTGTGAGCAACCTGCTGTTGCATTTTCAGGGTGACCTTACCCACGCGGTTAATCCAGTCAAAACCTCTGAAATGCGCTTGAGTTTGGTGTGCGAACAATACAGCCTGACGGAATTAGAACTGCAAGACATTCCTGAATTTGTGATTGAATCGAGAGCGGCTGTGGTGACTGGAACAGTCAAAACTCGTCGTGCCAAGCGCGATCGCGCCAAAGCATGATGAATAGTCACTGTTGCAGAGTGATTGTCGGTAATTGAATTTTTTTTGGCAAAATGGGGGGGTAAAGCCAGCCGTTTACCCGGTTCTATTATGAATCTATCGCTCAGACAACTAGCAACCTATGCCTCTCTCTTGGTAGTGGGAGGGGGTACAGGGTTGATAGGCAGCCAGTATTTGCTTAACCGATCGCCCGATCGCGCAGCTACTCCCTCTCCAACAGAAATGCTGCGCCCACTCACCAAGTCGGCAGCGCCTACTAACCCGGCTGCTAGTCAGGCTGGTAGTATCAATTTCATTGCTTCAGCAGTAGAAAAGGTTGGGCCAGCGGTAGTTCGGATCGATTCTGCACGGCGAGTGTCTAACGATGTACCTGATGCGTTTCGCAATCCCTTTTTCCGGCGATTCTTTGGTGATGATGTGCCTACTCCCAGAGAAAGGGTCGAGCGTGGCACGGGGTCTGGGTTCATTTTGTCGAGCGATGGACGAATTTTGACCAATGCCCATGTTGTGTCGGGAACCGATGAGGTTGAGGTGACCTTAAAGGATGGTCGTACTTTTCGTGGTCAAGTAGTGGGTACTGATCCAGTGACTGACGTGGCGGTGATTAAGGTTAATGGTACCAATTTGCCAACGGTGCAACTGGGGCAATCAACGGAACTGGCTCCGGGACAATGGGCGATCGCTATTGGTAACCCGCTGGGGCTAGATAACACAGTGACTGCGGGCATCATTAGTGCGACTGGACGCAGTAGCTCTCAAGTTGGTGTGCCTGACAAACGGGTTAGCTTTATCCAAACGGATGCAGCGATTAATCCAGGTAATTCCGGTGGACCACTGCTCAACGATCGCGGTGAGGTGATTGGGGTTAACACAGCTATTCGAGCCGATGCCCAAGGGCTGGGTTTTGCGATTCCGATCGAAACTGCTCAGCGCATTGCCGAACAACTTTTCACTAGTGGCAAAGCATCTCACCCTTATCTGGGTGTACAAATGGTGGATTTAACACCGGCTGTGCGCCGAGAACTTGACCAGGACAATGATTTGCAGTTCAAAATCAACCAAGATCGGGGCGTGCTGATTGTGCGGGTTCTGGAGAGTTCACCCGCGGCTCAGGCAGGGGTCAAGCAGGGCGATATTATTCAAAAGATCGACGGTAAGGTTGTGGCTACTGCCGCTGATGTGCAGGCACAAGTAGAGATGAGTGCGATCGGGGATGTGCTACCTGTGGAGATTAATCGAGGTGGGCAGGTGATTACGTTGTCAATTAAGACGGCTACGTTCCCAGCGGCTCCTAACTAATGTGATGTGACGCAGAATAGCTGGCAGCGGTGCATGGGACCTGCCCTACCAAATGGTGCATAACTGTAGCACCCTGTACAGGCTAGGACAGATGGTGTGCTGGCTAAAGATACAGAATGCATTCAACTCAGTTATTGAAATCCACTGCAATGGCCTATCCGTATTTCAGTCATCTAGGCTAGTTTAAGTGGCTGTGTTCTATAAGGAGTTTTCCTCAACCTCTCCCTAACTTTTAGGGAGTCAATTTAGATTGGCTGAAACCATTTGCTAATTAGTGATCGGCAATAGGCAGTTCTTAATGCCTGATTGGCATTTAAGTTGGTATCAAACTATCCCTCTTGAGTTGAATCTGTTCCTGTTTGTGTGTTAGTCAATTGAGCCTAAATCAGGAGACAAAAATGGTTAGCAGTCTAGAGAAAATCCAAAACCCTTTTCTCAGAAGCTTAACAGCTGCCTCGACAGTACTCTCAGTCATAACAATCAGTTCTGCAATTGCGATCGGCTTGGCTGCATCCAAAAATTCCACTGCTCATAAAGTAGCCACTCAGGCTTCATTACTTGGATTTGCTGGTGGCGCTATCTTTGGGTTAACCCGAAGAAATAGACGCCTGGAATCAGAATTATCTACAGACACTATTACAGAAACAATCTGGAAAGACTGGCGAAATTTTACT
>Ga0224722_1000774_pt1 | contig 18407 bp, 15 predicted proteins | sample Balambano_FR1_Me_FD_161646 | JGI IMG/M metagenome (GOLD analysis project Ga0224722, IMG submission 161646) | Freshwater sediment microbial communities from Lake Towuti, South Sulawesi, Indonesia - Balambano_FR1_MetaG | ecosystem: Environmental > Aquatic > Freshwater > Lake > Sediment | place... | reverse complement strand
GTCTGCGCCTGCTGTTCCTCGCGGGTGATCGTCGCCGGGTTATCGCCGCGCTGATCGCCATAAAAGCCAAACTGCGCGTGATTGCCGCCTTCAATCGGCACAAAGACGGCGTTGGCAGGCAGCAGCGCCACCGAGTCGCGGAATGCCTGATCATCCGCCACGCCGTCATTGGTGCCGTAAATCGAACTGACCTCAAACGTGTGATCGCTCAGGTCAACGGCGGGGTATGCCGCGAGGAATGCCAGCCCGTCCACGCTGTCCGGGCTGGTTGAGGCGAACTGCGCCGCCATCGCCCCGCCCAGTGAATGCCCGGCGATCACCCATTCTTCAATCTCAGGATAGGCAGCCTGCACATTCGCCGCTTCATTGATCCCGAAAACGGCGAGATTGAGCGGCATCGGCGTGATCACGCTCAGATAACCCTGTTCGGCGATGTCCCGCGCCAGCGGCGCATAAGCGCGGTAATCCACCAGCCCGCCGGGATAGAAGATGAAGCCAACATCCGCGACCTCGCCCGTTGGCATGAAAACCAGCCAGTCGCCCTCCTGCACATCCACCAGGTCATCATCCTGCATGGCATCCAGTGCTTCCTGCATCGGCGGATACGGGTTATTCGCCCACAGCACGAATGCGCCCGTGCTGACAACAAGTAACGCCAGAATACAGCCGATGATGATCAGTATCGTGCGTGTGGTTCGATTCATGAGTGCCTTCTACATGATAAAAGCACGGATCGCCCGTGCTTTACGAAATGTCATGACATTTATTGTATGGGGAGAGATAAGCGACAGGTGAGATAGAGCGCAAGAAAAGGATTAGAAGTTTTGGAAAGTCTTTAGCTCAAGGCTTATTCCTCACGTAACAGATAGAGCAGGTTATCCTCCACGCGATACATCATCGGGGTGATCAGCACCGTTGAAAATTTGCGTCGCAGGCGCTGCGCCTCGCTGATAATGAAGTCAATCTCGTTGCCAACCTCGAACATCGGCGCGAAGTTCATGAAATATTCTTCGGCGGTCTCCTGTTCCCAGCCGTGATCGCGCACCAGGTTGCGGATGAAGCGATCCTTTCGCGCCATCAGGTTGACCATGCCACACTGGTTGTGGGCGATCAGCGCAATCGCCTTCACCCCGCCGATAGCAAGCGCATACGTCACCTGAAATTCCATGAAGCGCAGGTTAACTCCGCCCGAACGGATGATAAAGGCGAAATTCGGCGGGATCGCCAACTGCTTGCGATTATCCATACACATGCCGATCAGAATTTGAGCGCTCACATAATCCTCGTCCGCCTGATCTTTCAGATTATGAAAACGCAGCAGATCGCCAATCGGCGTCCCGTGATAGCTGTCGGGAATTGCCTCAGAACTGGTCACACTGACAAGACGATGGGGCATGGTTCCACCTAAAGGTTGATGATAGAGCGAACTTTGAAGCGAATGACGAGCAGATCATCCTTTTCCCAGTCCGCCAGCAGTTTATCCGCGTTATCTTTCGGTTCATAGCGATAGGTGATCTCGCGTGTCCAGCGATGTTCAACATCCTCTTCAAGTGTGAACTCCCCTTTGAGCAGGTAGCCTTCTGCGCCTGGAGGATCAGCGCCCAGTGAAATTGAGCCTTTGGGGTTTGCCTGAAGATAGGCATTTTTGCGGGTTTTTCGGAAGCTGAAGATGACCAGATCATCTCCATCCAGCGCAAACCACACGGGGACGACATGAGGATAGCCGTCCGAGTCGATCACCGCCATCCGCACGATATACGGGTTTTGCAGATATGCACGAACCTTGTCATTCAGGGGCATCAGTGTTTCCTCGTCAAAAATTGCGAATAAACAGTTCACGCCCTTTGGCGGCGGTGTCCTGCTTGAAGTTATTCATTCCGTATTGCAGTTCCCATTCAATAATTTCAGCAAAGCGGAACAGGGCGCGTATCTTCTCGGAATCGTCATAGGTGATCAACCAACGGTGCGGGCAGTTTTGCATGACGGCGGCAAATCGTTCATGGTCAAATGATGTGTGAAGTTCGCCTCGCTTTCCATATAGGCGTGATTCGGTTGCTGACCAGTATGGTGGATCGAGAAACAAAAATACATTTTCGCCCTCACTGCACACCGCCTCCTCATAATCACCAAAGGTAATTTTGGTTTCTTTCAGATACGGTGAAATTACTTTAAGCCTGTCAATCGAAGACTGTGTAAACCGACGCTCAAATGCCTGTTGTGAATAACCGCCAGCATCCATGACCCCTGAAAAGGTAATCCGGTTCATAATGAAAAAGCGCACGGCGCGATCTATATCCGAGCGCATATTGTTCTCGCTTTTCAAAAAGGAATATAACTCACGCCCATCGTCGTAGCCATCTCTGAACAACGTAATCTGTTCAATGAGCAAGTTTGGATCATCGCGCATGTAGCGCCAGAAATGGATCAAATCTTGATTCAGGTCATTGAGCCAGAATTGGTTGACACGAACGCGAAGTAGCTTTTTGAGCGCCAGGAAGACTGACCCACCGCCGACAAATGGTTCACGATACTCCGTGAAATTCGCCGGAATATGCCTGAAAATCTGATCGAGCGCTTTGGATTTCCCGCCCGGATAACGAAGTGGGCTGATGGCGAGTTTGCTCATAGGATATTGGGCGCAATGACAATGTTGAGTTTCGGATTTTGCTTATTCTCTGCATTCAATTCAGAAAGTAACTGATGCTGTGTTTTTCGCAACTGATTAGCCTCTGCAAATCGCCCAACGGCTGTTTCATTCGTTGGAAGCGATAACGTGCCTGTGATATTACCTGTTAGTTTCAGTCGGACTTTGAATTGTGTGTTCATACCTGCAAACGACAATTCATCAATATTGGCGAATAAAATCAGTTTCAACAATCCATCAAGAATATCATTGCGACTTGGCAGCTTGTCTTTCGTCGTGTTTTTCGATTCCTGAAGAATCAACAGCCCGTTCTCGTAAACAATTTCATCAATAGTTAGATGATACTCTCCGCCAAGATAGTTGGTAAGACTGATATAGGCTTTGGTGCCTTCACCCAGATATTCAAGTAAGTGACTCACAAGAATTTCACGATGCGCCGCACTCTTTGAACGAGACAGCGTGATAGAGCGAAACAGTTCACTGTCTATTTGCTCGTCCCGAAAAAACTGTGTCAACGCACCCTGATGACTTTCGCTCGAATGCAAGGTAATGACGAGTTGTTCACTGATGCGCTGATAACTGTCTATGGCTCGTTGATATACAGCTGCAAAGTCACGCTCAAAGTGCATGACATTCCAATGAAGCGCCGTTTGCTGATAACTGGCAATTTCGAGAAACTTTTCGTTTATGTACGCCGAATCAAAACGCTGACTTGTGATCTTTCCTTCTTTGCGTGGATGAGCTTTTGCGTTGTCGTACCAGGCGAAAATCACATAAACATTCAACAGGTTCATCATCGAAACTGTGATGGCGTTAATTCGATCACAATCCCCTCGTAAACCCTCATCTTTAATCACAGGAATAATCGTCACCCGCTTTGGGAGTTGCAACGTCTGGTATATTCGCGCATACGGATAGCTGCGTGTGCGCTTTGGTGAAACCCATTTTGAGTAACCCAATACATGATCTGCCGCAAATTCAATACTCCCACAGCCAGCAGCGAGGTTAATGTCGAAGTTATCAATTCGATACCGATTCAGAGGTCGTATCAGCGTCGGTTGATACCACACATTGCGAATGATTCCCGACAGGAGCAGGGGTTCTGTCATGTTGAGGCAGAGATTCTAATACGCATTATCATCCCGCCGCAGCACGGTATTGAAGATCGTCCGCAGGATGATCTTGATGTCCAGCCAGAGCGACCAGTTTTCGACGTACCACAGGTCATACGACGTGCGTTCGGCAATCGAGGTATCGCCGCGCAAGCCGTTCACCTGCGCCCAGCCGGTCATGCCCGCCTTTTCACGGTGGCGCTCCATATAACGCGGAATGTGTTCGCGGAACTGCTGCACATAAACGGGACGTTCCGGGCGCGGTCCGACGAGGCTCATCTCGCCGATCAGCACGTTGATCAACTGTGGCAGTTCATCCCAGTTGGTGCGGCGCATCAGCCTGCCAATCCGCGTCACTCGCGGGTCGTCCTTGATCGTCCAGCCAATGCCTTTGGACTCGGCATCGTTTCGCATCGAGCGAAATTTGATCATCTGGAACGGGCGACCATCCAACCCCATCCGTTCCTGCGTGTAAAAGACCGAGCCGGGCGACTCCAGGCGAATCAGAATCGCCGTCATCAGCAGCAGCGGCGACAGGATGATCAGCCCACACAGCGAACCAATCACATCCAGCCCGCGCTTGAGGCTCAGTTTCCACCCGCGCAGGCTCAGGTCGCGGACGGTGATCAGGGGAATATCGCCGAGTTCGCCCAGATTCAAATCGCCGGCGATATATGCCAGCATATCGGGATATACCTTGATGTCCACACGCCCGCGCTGGCACAGCGTAATCAGGTCTACCAGTTCGCCGCGCTGTGCGTCCGGCGTGGCGATAATCACCTGCTCAACGCGATATTCGTCAATCAGACGCGGCAAATCCTGCGCCGTGCCAATGACCGCAATCCCGCTGATTTTCTCCTTGACGTTCTGCTGCGAGCGTGGGCTGACAATACCGACGATCTCGTAACCAAGTTCCGGACTGTTCTTGACTTTTCGCGCCAGATCGCGGGCGATTTTCCCCATGCCGACGATCAGCAGGTTATCGCGCTCAATCCCGCGCAGGCGGAGCTGGCGCACCAGCGTCCGGTGCATGACGCGCCCACCCATGACGAAGACAATGCTGAAAAACAGCACGTAAAAGAACAGGCTGCGCGGGTAATCCACCGGGTCAAGCAGCGAACCGCGAAAGAACAACTCCTGAAAGCTCATCACCATCAGCGAACCGATCGTGACCAGACCGATCACATTCCGCGCCATGTCAATACGGCTGACAGCGCGGGGCTGATGATACATGCGCGAGAAATAAAACAGGGTGAGGATCGTCACAATCTGCATCGCCAGCGTCGGCAGATACAGCGTGAAATCCGGTTGGGCGTCGGGTATACGGAACAGCGGCAGGCTCATCCGCGCCAGATAGCCCAGTGCGAAGGCGAGGATCAGCATGGCAACGTCCGTGAGGACGAGCAGGATATTGAGCAGGGTCTTGGTACGGTCTGCGCTGCGGTTGGTTACGGGATAGCTGGCTGGCGAATTTCCATCCACAGCCCTCGTCCCCCCTTGATCAGCAGACCCGTCATAATCAGGCTGTGCAGCCATAGCGGTGTTGTCGCCCGGTAATGCTTCCGATAGAAGATCAGCATCGCTCGCCAGAACTCGAACTGCGCTCGCTGGCTCTGGCGGCTGGCGGCGCGTTTGACGTGATAGACCGTGACCTGCGGATGATACATGACCGTCCACCCGCCGCTTTTGATTCGATACGCCCAATCAATATCCTCTGCATACATGAAATAGGCTTCGTCGAGCAAGCCGACGGCTTCAATCGCCTCGCGCCGCACCTGCATATACGCGCCGACCACCGAATCGACCTCCGCTTCCTGATCGGGGTCGAGGTACGACATATTGTAGCGGGCAAAACGCGGGCTGCCTGGAAACAGTTTTGCCAGCCCCACAAAGTGATATAACGATACCAGCGGCGTTGGAAATCCGCGACGGCAGGCTTTATCGAGCGTGCCATCGGGCAGAATCAGCTTGGGACCCGCCGCGCCAACCTGCGGGTTCTCATCCATGAAGGCGATCATGTTCATCAGCGCCGTTGGCGGTACTTCGGTATCGGGGTTCAATAGCAGGGCGTAGCGCGGCGCATCGGCGCGGGTCGGCTTGCCCTTATCGGCGAAACCAAGCGCCCGCAAGCCGATATTGTTGCCATACGAATAGCCGTTATTGACGGGGTTGACGATCAGCGTCGCCTGCGGAAATTCGTTTTGCACCATCGCCGCGCTGTCATCCGTCGAGGCGTTATCCACGACGACGACCTGAAAGGTGAAATCGCCTTCCGCCGCGAATACCGTTTGCAGGCATTTTCGCAGCAGCGCAGACGTATTCCAGTTAAGGATGACGATTCCCAGGTCCAGCATAGCGCCCTGAACGGCACACAATCACATAAACGCTCCGATTGTATCACAAACGACTCATGCCCCAACCTGACGCAAGCTGTGCGGTCACATGGTGGTAAGTACGCCAGAGGCTAAAGCCATCTGTCTAAAGCTGCACCTGCTGAAGCAGGCTGAAAGAATTGTTTCAGCCCCGTTCACGGGGCGCAACCTTAGCCGTAGGGCTTCAGCCCACGGCGCGAACGGGATCCATTCCATTGAAAATGAGGGGAAACGGTCATGCTCCATTTCGTCCCGAAAGCCGCTGTACTTCTGCTGCTCGTGTTCACGCTACTGCCCGCCCACGCGCAAACGAATGACGGCTACGCGGAAGCGCTGCGAAGAATCGAGGAAGCGGCAGACACAGGCGCAACGTCGCTTGATTTGTCGGGACTGGGGTTGGAAAGTGTGCCGCCCGAACTATGGGAGCTGAAGGAATTAGAGATACTGAATCTGAGCTTAAATCATCTCACTGAACTGCCGCCGGAAATCGGGCAGCTCACTAACCTGACCGCCTTTGGGTTGAGCGGGACCGAGATTACCGAACTGCCATCAGAAATCGGGCAGTTAGTCAATCTGACGTCGCTGAACCTGGGTGAAAATCAGCTTAGGGAATTGCCACCGGAAATCGGTCAACTCGTCAATCTCACTGCGCTTGGTCTGCACAACAACCAGATTGAACGTTTGCCACCGGAAATCAGTCAACTCTCCTCTCTCACATCACTTGGATTAGGCAGTAACCAACTCGAAGTACTCCCGCCGGAAATTAGGTAGCTTACTAATTTGACAAGACTTTATTTAGTCGAGAATCAGCTCACCGCGTTACCGTCAGGAATAGAGCATCTTAATAACCTGACCATCCTAAATCTGTCTCGTAACCCTTTCATCGAACTATCGCCAGTGATCGGACAACTCACTAACCTTGAACGGCTCACACTGTACGATAACCAACTTACCATGTTGCCACCAGAAATAGGTCTACTCACCAATCTGACTCATCTTTATTTAGGTTACAACCATCTGTCAGCCCTACCACCTGAAATTGGGCACCTTAATAATTTGACTGAACTTGATTTGCGTAATAACGATCTCTCAGCCCTGCCGCCTGAAATTGGACAACTTACCAACTTGACTGCCCTTGAATTGAGCTATAACCAAGTCACGGCGCTGCCACCAGAAATTGGTAACCTCCTTCACCTACAAAGGCTTCATCTGGACGGAAATCAACTCATATCGCTGCCACCAGAAATTGGTCAGCTTACCAACCTAGAGTGGTTGTTTATATGTTCTAATCAGCTCACATCACTACCACCGGAGATGGGGCAGCTATCCAATTTGATGACACTTTCCTTGTGCAATAATCCCCTCCCCTCAGATTACCCCACCGACACGGATGAGCTGCTGGCGTATCTGCGCGAACAGGGCGAATGAGCGATAATGGACTCAACATAGCGCTATTGAGTTGTCAGGAGTTCAACGATGTCCGCAAAGAACAGGAAGTTATCGTTTATCCTCATTCTGCTGGTGTCGCTGTGTGCCCTGCTGCCCGCCCACGCGCAGACCGATGACGGCTACGCGGAAGCCCTTCGCCGGATTGAGGAAGCAGCGGAGACGGGTTCAACGTCGCTTGATTTGTCAGGTTTGGGATTGCAAAGTGTGCCGCCGGAAATCGGCGAACTTACGAACCTTACCGAACTGGACATGAGCTACAACCATCTCAGGGGGTTCCCACCTGAGATTATGGAGCTAGGAAATCTGACTGAGTTGAACCTCATGGGCAACCATCTCACCCACCTGCCAATAGAAATTACGCAACTGTCTAATCTAACCAGCCTCTTCCTATCCGATAACCAGCTCACCGATCTGCCCCCGGAAATCGGACAGCTCGGCAACCTTATCTGGCTAATCTTGTCTAATAACCAGCTCGCCGAACTGCCTCCTGAGATTGCAGAGCTAGGAAATCTGACCCAGTTGATTCTCTTCGGAAACCAGCTCAGTGAACTGCCACCAGAAATTACGCTGCTTACCAACTTGGCAGCGCTATCATTAGGCGGCAACCAATTCACTTCGGTGCCGCCGGAAATTACGCAGCTCGCCAGTTTGTCGCACTTGGACTTGTCCCAAAGCCAACTCAGCGAACTACCGCTGGAAATTACGCGGCTCACGAATCTGATCGGGCTTGATCTGAGCTACAACCACCTCGCCGAACTGCCTCCGGAAATCGGCAATCTCACCAACCTGATAGTGCTTTTCTTGTCGAACAATCACTTCGGCGAACTACCAGTGGAAATCATGCAGCTCACCAATCTGAGGGGACTTTACGTTGAAAATAGCCAACTGACCGAACTGCCGCCGGAAGTCGGCAATCTCGCAAATCTGACGACGCTCGACTTGAGCGGTAATCAGCTCACATCACTACCCCCAGAAATTGGCAGTCTGGTTAACCTTACAAGGCTAGATATAAATGGCAACCCCCTCCCGCTTGATTATCCCACCGACACGGCTGAACTGCTGGCATATCTGCGCGAACAGGGTAATTGAGTGATAATGGACTCAACATGGCGCTATCGAATGATCAGGAGTTCAACGATGTCCGCAAAGAACAGGAAGCTATCGTTCATCCTCATTCTGTTGGTTTCGCTGCTCACCCTGCTGCCCGCCCACGCCCAAACCGATGACGGCTACGCGGAAGCCCTGCGCAGGATTGAGGAAGCGGCGGCAACGGGCGCTGTATCGCTTGACCTGAGTCTTCTGGGGCTGACCGACCTGCCGCCGGAAATCGCTAACCTTGCAGGACTGCGTGAGCTTCGGCTGGGTATGAACCATCTGACCGACCTACCGACGGAAATTGGGCAGCTCACCAACCTGATGCTGCTTGATCTGAGTGACAACGACTTCAACGCCGTACCGCCGGAAATATGGCAGCTCACCAACCTGACGATCCTCGATCTGAATTATAACGATCTCACGGTCCTGCCATCGGACATCAGGCAGCTTGTCAATCTGTCCACACTTGACCTGTACGGCAATCAGATCAGCCGCCTTCCACCGGAAATCGGGCAGCTTTCCGACCTGACCGGGCTTTACATCGGTGACAACGAACTGAGCGACCTGCCAGCCGAGATCGGGGAGCTGACCCAAGTGAGTGAACTTTACCTCGCCAGTAATCACCTCTCCGATTTGCCACCGGATATGGCGAAGCTCACCAGCCTGACCGCACTTGATCTGAGTGATAACGAATTCATCACTCTGCCACCCGAAATTGGTCAGCTCACCTACCTGAATACGCTTGACCTGCGCTACAACAACCTTAGCGAACTGCCGCCCGAAATCGGAGGGCTTAACAATCTGGCGGAACTCTATCTGAGCAGTAACCGTCTCACCGAACTGCCGCCAGAAATCGGGCAACTTACCAATTTGAAAGCACTCAACCTGGAATTCAATCAACTCATCACCTTACCGCCGGAAATCGGCAGCCTCACAAATTTGGAGAGCCTGTCCTTGGGAGTCAACCAATTCACCGAACATACACTTCCATCCGAAATCGGCAGCCTCATCAACTTGAAAGATCTCAGCTTATATACCAATCGTTTTACGACACTACCGATAGAGGTCACGCAGCTCGGAAACCTGGAGCGCCTCGATCTGGCAAACAATCAACTCATCTCACTGCTGCCGGAAATCGGGCAGCTCACGAACCTGACGACGTTAAACCTAAGCGACAATGAACTCGTCACACTGCCGCCGGACGTTGGAAACCTCACAAGTTTGGAGAGTCTTTCCTTAGGAGGCAATGAACTCACGCAAAATTCAATTCCACCTGAACTCTGGCAGCTCATCAACCTGAATGAACTCAGTCTGTCAAATAATCAACTGACGTCGTTGCCACCCGAAATCGGGCAGCTCACAAACCTGATGATGCTAAATCTAAGAGACAACCAGCTCACCGAACTGCCACCCGAAATTGGCACTCTGGTTAATCTGACGATGCTGAATCTGGCAGGCAACCCTCTCCCCGCAGATTACCCCACCGACACGGCGGAACTGCTGGCATATCTGCGCGGGCTGGGTGCGACCGGTGTGGAAGGGTAAAAGGGTTGTCCAAATATGCTTTTCTATTCGCGTATGCCAGTGAATAAATTCACCGGCACCGACAAAGACAAACCTCTGCGAGGTTCATGATCAGTCTCGAAGAGACTTGTCTTTACAGGCTGCCGGGCAATTTATTGCCTGGCATATGAAATTCAGCTCTCACGAGAGGTGCTATGTTTGGAATAACCCTGTGTGGCGTTTCTCTAGAACACCTGTCGCACACAGAAGCGCTTGTACTGCTGTCTCCGTATTACAATTTTTATACTATTCGGCGAGTTATGCGTATGCCTGCCGTTTACCATTTCTACTGCATTCTCCCCCGTAATTCAGTTCGTTTTGCGGTGTTTGCCTGCAACGTTGGTTTATGGGATAACGTGGGAAAATCGCAAGCCTGTTCTATCCCGTTTCTAACCAAATCCTACCCGCCGCCGTTATGGACAATCACCCCTGATCTGCGCTAAAGTTAGGCATGAGAATTAACCGGCTCGAAACGACAAGTGAACGAATGACCGACACAATGTGGATGCCGCTCGGTCATCATTTCGGGTGCTAAATTCATTCAGGGTTCGTTGGGAACAGGCTTGTTCGATGAATTGAGCAAGCCTGTCGCTTTTTGTGTCGCACATTATCACCATTTTATCGTTCGGTTGATGAAGGGGATTGACTGCAATGGTGCAAACCGCCACGAAGCGAAACGCGCTTCATGAACTTGGCTATAAGATTTTTCTGGATCGTTACGCGCAAAAAGATATGACGCGCTCCACGCTGGCTGTGGGCGATACGGTGATTGTGGTCGTCAATTCGCAGAGCGGGCAGCGCGAGATCGGGCGCGTGACGGCGATGAATCTGCCCGACGTGACGATAGAACTGCTCGATGGCGAGATTGTGCAGCGCTCGATTGAGCATGTGGACAAGCCCCTCGAAACCGACCCCGCGCAGATGATGGAGCGCGTGGCACGGGGGATCGCCTCCGTTGAGCGGAATGCGACTCTCCGCAAGGAATGGACGGAACGGTTTCAATGGCTGCTGGATGATTTCAAGTTCGTCCCCGCCGGGCGTATCCTGGCGGCGGCAGGCACGGAACAACAGCTCACATTTTACAACTGCTTCGTCATCAATTCCCCCCGTGATTCGCGGGCGGGCATTATTGAAACGCTGCGCCAGATGACCGAGATCATGTCACGCGGCGGTGGCGTTGGTATCAATCTCTCCAGCCTGCGCCCACGCCATGCCTATGTCAAGGGCGTGAACGGGCGCTCCAGCGGCGCGGTCAGTTGGGGCGGGCTGTACAGCTTCGTGACGGGGCTGATTGAGCAGGGGGGCTCGAGGAGAGGCGCCCTGATGCTCATCCTCGATGACTGGCACCCGGACGTGTTCGACTTTATCAACAGCAAGCGCACCGCAGGTAAGATCACCAATGCCAATATCAGCGTCGGCGTGTCGGATCGGCTGATGGAAGCCGTCAAAGCCGATGGCGATTGGGACTTGGTGTTCCCCGATACCCACCACGCCGCCTATGATGCTGAATGGGACGGCAATCTTGAGGCGTGGATAGCGAAGGACTATCCCGTTATCACCCATCGCACGGTGAAAGCGCGTGAAATCTGGGATTCGATCATCGAAAGCGCGTGGGCAAGCGCCGAGCCGGGCGTCTTCTTCCGCGAACGCTACAACAAGATGTCGAACAGCGCCTACTACGCACCGATCATTGCTACTAACCCATGCCATGCTGGCAGCAATCTGATCCACACTCGTCATGGTTTACGAACTATAAAGGACCTTGCCGCATTTGGTGGGGAATTTGAAGTTGTATCTGACTTACGAACAATTGGCGGCGGCGGCGTTCATTACGAACGTGCTATCGCATATCCAACGGGATCAAAACCCGTTTTCAAAGTAAGGGTAGATACTGGACTTTCAATAAAACTGACGGGAAACCATAACCTATTCACTAGGCGAGGCAAAGTTGCAGTAGAAGACTTGCGGATTGATGAAGATGAAATTCTCATTCAATCTACTCCCCATTTGGATGCACTTTTGCCGCTTGATGAAGGGCAGTTGGAAAAAGGCAGAATTGTAGGTTGGAATGCTAGCGATGGTTGGGTAAGTCAATTTCCAGATGATCATCAAGGCAGCGGCGTTAACGTTGGTTTTATCTTCAATCAGCAAGAGGACTTCGCTCGGGAATTGGTTTTAGATTATGTCAATCAGCAGTCAAGCAGTACTCGCAGGATAACAGCACGCTTAAACAAGGGATGCTGGGAAATACAAACATCGAACGCTGCTACGGTTGAAGTCTTTAAGTCATATGGAATAGCCCCGAAAACACGAAAACGTGTTTCTCCTGAAATTGCAGCCGCCCCGATTTCATTCCGAATTGGGTTTCTACAGGGTCTCTTTAGCTCTGATGGCTCAATTCGAACATATCGAAAGAGCAAAACCGGACAAATCATTCTTGTTACGGTCAATAAGGGACTAGCTGAGGGCGTCCAAATTCTGCTTGCTGATCTGGGTATCAAAAGTTCCTTGCGAACACGCATCGAACGCGGCATGCGGTATACGCTGGAAAGCGGAGAAGTAAAAACTAGTAACGCACGCCAAGCCTACTCCCTGCGAATCAACGGAGTTGAAGGCATCCGCCGTTTTGCACGGCTCATCGGTTTCCACATGTCCACTGCAAAACAGCAGCGCTTGGATGAGGTACTCAAGCAATTGGATGAATTGCGGTTAACCCATACCGAATACTGGTCAAAAGTTGTAAGTGTTGAACCACAGGGCATGGAGACTGTTTACAACGTGACGACGGATATTAGTCATAGTCTCGTTTCAAACGGTCTCGTGGTTGCAAACTGTGGTGAACAGGGACTTCCAGGAAACGCCGTCTGTAACCTCGGCGCGATAAACCTGGCGAAGTTCTACGACGAAAATACCAACGACGTGCAGTGGGATACGCTCGATACCGCCGTGCGATATGCGACGCGCTTTCTCGATAACGTCATTGATGCCACGCCGTACTTTTTTGAGGATAACAAACAGCAGCAGTTAGGCGAACGCCGCGTCGGGCTGAACAACATGGGTTTGGCGGAACTGATGATCCGCATGGGTATTCGCTACGGCAGCACCGAATCAACCGCCTTCATTGATAAGTTGTATGCTTTTATGACGCGGGCGACGTATGAAACGAGCATCCAACTGGCGCAGGAAAAAGGCGCGTTCCCGATGTTCGACGCCGAAAAGTTTGTCCAAAGCGGCTTTATGCAGACCATGCCGGACGACATCCGCGAAGGCGTGCGAACGAAGGGCATTCGCAACGTCACGCTGCTCACCCAGGCGCCGAACGGCACGATTGGCACGATGGTCAATACGTCCACCGGCATTGAGCCGTTCTTCTCGTGGGTGTATTACCGCAAGAGCCGTCTCGGTCTGCATGAGGAACAGGTGCCGCTGGTGCAGGAATGGCGCGAGGCGCACCCCGACGAAACCGACCTGCCCGATTATTTCGTCACGGCGATGGATTTGACGCCCGAAGAGCATGTCGAAGTCCAGGCGGCGATCCAGCGCTGGGTGGATAGCTCCATCAGCAAAACGTCGAACCTGCCCAATCACTACACCGTCGAGCAGACGCGCAAGCTGTACGAGTACATGTACGAACTCGGCTGCAAGGGCGGGACGATCTACCGCGACGGCAGCCGTGACGAGCAGGTACTCATGCTCAAGGGCGACGAACGGGCTGAAAAGGAAGCGGCTGAAAAAGCCGCGCCCGCGTCTATCGTGGAAGTAGCGACGCCGCATCATGTCTATCCACGCCCGAAGAAACTGCACGGCGTGACGGTCAACATGAAGACGCCCTACGGTACGGCGTATATCACCATGAACAGCGACGACAACGGCTATCCGTTCGAGGTCTTCATCACCGCGCCGGGCAAGGCGGGCAGCGACCTGCAAGCCGACGCCGAAGGCTTGGGGCGGATGATCTCGCTGCAACTGCGAACGACTGCCCCGGCGAACCGCCTGCAAATGATCAAGCTGGTGATTGACCAGTTGCAGGGCATTGGCGGGTCGCGCTCGATTGGCATGGGTCCGAACCGTGTCCTGTCGCTGCCGGATGCGGTGGCGGGCGCGTTGAACGATCATTATTTTCCGGCGGACAAGGCGGAGCAGTTGAGCCTGTTCACGCCGCCGGAACTCATGCCATCCGAGGTGGAGGAGGTTGACCCGCCGCTGCTGCCCGCGAACAGCATTGCCGTCAACGCGCCGGGCAATGGCAACGGACACGCGCATGAAACGACGCAGACGCGCAGCGGGGCAAAGCTGGTCTCTGGCAACGGCTACAGCAAGGGCGCGGAGATGTGTCCGTCATGCGGCACCGTGTCCCTGATTCGCGCTGAAGGCTGTCGCAAATGCCTCAGCTGCGGGTATAGCGAGTGCTAGAAGAACCAGGGCGTGGGGAATATCGGGGACATTCTCCGTAGGGGCGATGGCTTGCCTCGCCCGCTTATGACCTCACTGTTCCCCACTTCCAAGAACCAAACCTATTGGTAGGGGCAGACCTGTGTGTCTGCCCCCTACATATTGATCGTGAGGAGGCGTGATGTCCGCGCTTGAACAGGACATTGTAGACAAGTTTCACCTGCTGGATAAAGAGGCTCAGCTACGTGTCGTGACACAGATTGAAAATGAAGTACAGGACGATTTCGCCGGTTCAACCAATGATGAAGGGCTGTCCCTGAAGGAATGGCTTGCCTGGGCGCGAAACATGGGAACATATATCCAAAACAAGTATGGTGAGCTACACCCAACCTCTCTCGAACTCCTGGAAGAAGCGAGAGAGGAGCGCATGAATGACCTCATGGGTGGTCACTGACTCAGGTATTTTATAGAAAGGACTCCCTCATGCACTTATCCCCGGAACAACGCCAGCACCTCCTTGCCATCCTGAAAATCCGTTTTGAGAAAAATATGCAGCGCCATCACGGTCTTGAGTGGACAAACATACAGACAAAGCTGGAAGCGAACCCTGAGAAACTGTGGTCGCTTCATGAAATGGAACGAACGGGCGGTGAGCCGGATGTCGTCGGTCAGGCTCAAAAGACGGGCGAAACCATCTTTTACGACTGTTCAGCCGAAAGCCCTGATGGTCGCCGGAGTCTGTGTTATGACCGTGCAGCGCTGGATGCACGAAAAGCGAACAAGCCGAATAGCAGCGCTCTGGAGATGGCAGAAGCGATCGGCATTGAAATTTTGACGGAAGAACAATATCGAGCGTTGCAGAAACTCGGCAAGTTCGATCTGCAAACGTCAAGCTGGGTGAAAACACCGGCTAATATTCGGAAACTCGGCGGCGCAATCTTTGCGGATCGCCGCTACGATACGATTTTCATCTACCACAACGGCGCAGAATCTTACTATGCCGCACGCGGGTTTCGCGGCTCGCTCAGGCTTTAAGCCGGTAGCTTGTTAGCTACCTCAATACTTGCCTGCCCGCATTTCGGCGATCAACGGGCGGATTTTTTCAACCGTATTCACCGTGCCGCCGCGTGTCGTCTTGGTTGTGCCTGCCGCCGCACCATCGCCACCCATCGAGTAGTAATTGTCACATAGTTCTGCCTGTGCTTCTCGATCCAGATCGGAGAAGTGCTTGCCCGTCAGGTCGCCATAGTCGTACTGCGAACCGGCGATCTGGGCGTGAATCGCCTGTGCCATGTAAATCGCGCCGACTTTTTCATACTGCGCCACATGAGTCAGTTCATGCACCGCCAGATCGCCCGGCATCACGCCTGTTCCCGGCAGGTGAAGGATGTGCATGGTCGTCACAGCCAGCGTCATACCGCCCGTACCCATATTCGACAGTTTGGCGATCATCGAGCCTTCATCCACCCACACCTGATCATAAGGAATTTGTCCGCCGGGGTGAATCGAGCCGGAAGCGTTAATTTCGCTTTGATCCAGCGGGCGCAAATGGAAGATCGTCCCCCAGAGAGCCGAAAGCGCCTCACCCAGCCCAAACAATTCCAGCAGGTGCAGCGCCACTTTGAGCGCCCACATGACGCCGCCCTTGATGCCATCCCACAGCCAGTTTAGCGCCCCGATACCGCCATCTTTTGCCCACTTCAGGAAGCCCTTGACCGCTTCCCCAAGTTTATCGAGGCTCGGATCAGCAATGAAATCCAGTACCCAGGTCCCCGCGCCAACCAGCCCTTCGCCAAGCCACTTCAGGAAGCCGCCAGCGCCAGCGCCAAGCCACGAGAGAACGCCGACAATGCCATCCCAACCATCCACGATCACCCGCCACAGGCGAATCGGGATGTTGGAGATGAATGTCCACAGGGTATCGCCGTAGAAACAGATTTTCTCCCATAAGAAGGTGCCGACGGTCTTGAGGATTTCAACCGCTTTCGTGCCAAACCACTTGATTCCCTTCCAGACTTCCGCACCTGCCTTACTGAGAAATTCCCATACATCCGCGCCAAGCCCTTTGAGTCCCTCCCAGACCTCGCTTGCCAACCCGCCAACCGCTTCAGCAGCTTTGACGACTCCTTCCCATGCCGTGCGTGCGCCATCTGAAAGCGCATCCCAAGCCGCACCCGCTGCGCCGGAAATACCTTCCCAGATTTTGCCCGCAACCCCTTTTGTGCCTTCCCAGATATTGCTGGCGGTGTCGGTTATAGCATTCCACGCGCCGCTGGCGGTATCCTTGATCCCTTCCCACACGCCGCCGGCGGTATCGCTGACTGCATCCCACGCATCCCCTGCTGTGTCCGAAACCGCATCCCAGGCGTCACCTGCGGTATCGCTGACCGCATCCCACGCATCGCCAGCCGTGTCCGCAACCCATTCGCCGGCGTCACTGGCGGTATCGGCAACCCATTCGCCAGCATCGCTAACGGTATCCGTCACCGCGTCCCAGGCATCACCCAGCCATCCACGCTGAATCGGTTCTGTGCCATCGCCTGCCTCCGCCGTCATCATGCGCTGGGCGAAACGATTCTCACCCGTTCGGTGGATGGGCAGCGACCCCACCGCATCATCCGTTTGTTCGGTCGGGTGAGCTTGATCAGGCTGTGCTGCCAGCATGTGCTGAAGCTGGTGGTTACCATAAGTTCGTTGTAAATGAAGCAGTGGCACATTTTTTTGCGCCGAAGAGGGGAGACTCGCCTGATGACCGTCAGCATAGTCTTTGGTCAGAGCATGATCGGCGGGCTGCCGGGTGGCAGACTGCGACTTCATGTCGTTTTCACGCGATCGGGCGATACGAACACGCTCACGCATGGGTTGTTCCCCCGCACGGATTCAGCAAGCACGTCGAATCCGTTCACTATTTGTGAAATTAGTATAGGCGATTGGGGTTTTTCGCGCAAATGACGACGATAGATTTCAGCTAATCATCCCCCGCCTCATCTGCGTGATCGTTATTTCTGGAGTGACCCGAATTGCCGGGTGGTGCGCCGCCTTCGCAGCGGCGACGCCAACCATGCGCCGGTGCCCACGGCGGCGGTGGGTTATCGCAGTTGCCGTTATCCGTCCACAATACCGTATTGTCATCGCCATAGATCACATCCGCCGATTCAACAAACACATTGATGGCGATAATCGTCACCACATTGGCGCACAACACCGCATCACCTTCCACGCGGGCAAAATCGCCAACCTGCATCGTCAACAGAATTGGGCTGGTCGCATCCAGCATGATCGTCTGACCGTAGATGACTATGCCCGACTCGCCGATCGCCTCCACCGGACCTTCAAGAATAATCGTGACAGTAGGCGACGGCACTGTGCTACACGAGTCCGCGTCCACTGCCGTTAAGGTTGCGGCTAGAGATAGTGTACGAGTCATGGTGACCGTTGGGCTGGGCGAAGCGGTGTTGGTTCGCGTCAGCGTATGTGTCGGGGTATTCGTCGCTGATCGAATCGCCGTCGGCTGTGGGCTGTTTGTACGGGTCGGCGTATCTGTTGCGGTCACCGTAGGCGTGCGCGTTTCGGTACTGGTCGCTGTATCTGTCTCCGCTGCCGCCGCAAGACTCCCCTCTCCCTGAAGGAGAGGGGCTGGGGGTGAGGGCGTGTCGGTCGGTGAGGGCGTGTCCGTCTCAGCAGGTGCCACAAGCAGTGGCACGACAGGCTCGGTATTCGACGGTGTTACCGTCGGCGGAGGTGTTGGCGTGCGGTTCTCCATAGTGATCTGCTGGATAA
>Ga0224722_1000773_pt1 | contig 18461 bp, 19 predicted proteins | sample Balambano_FR1_Me_FD_161646 | JGI IMG/M metagenome (GOLD analysis project Ga0224722, IMG submission 161646) | Freshwater sediment microbial communities from Lake Towuti, South Sulawesi, Indonesia - Balambano_FR1_MetaG | ecosystem: Environmental > Aquatic > Freshwater > Lake > Sediment | place... | reverse complement strand
CCGAGCTGCTTGGCAAGGAGGCCGCACTGTTTGTCCCCTCGGGCACCATGTCCAATCTGCTGGCGGTGATGAGCCACTGTCAGCGGGGGGAGGGAGCCATTGTGGGTCAGGCGGCTCACATCTATCGCTATGAGGCGCAGGGGAGTGCCGTGCTGGGCTCGGTTGCGCTGCAGGCGGTGCCCATGCAGGCCGACGGTTCGCTGGCAGTGGCCGATGTCGCCGCGGCGATCGCCCCTGATGATGCCCATTTTGTGCAGACTCGGCTGGTCTGCCTTGAAAACACCCATAACGGCAAGGTGCTGCCTCTTCACTACCTGCAGGCGATGCGCAAGTTCGTCGACGAACGCGGGTTGCAACTGCATCTGGATGGCGCCCGTTTGTTCAACGCCGCCGTGGCGAGCGGCCATGGGGTAGACGAGCTGGCCGCCCCCTTTGACAGTATCTCCATCTGCCTCTCCAAGGGGCTGGGAGCACCGGTAGGGTCGCTGCTGGTGGGTTCCCGCCCCTTCATCGCCCGCGCCAGACGGCTGCGCAAGATGCTGGGTGGTGGCATGCGCCAGGCGGGGATCCTGGCTCAGGCCGGTCTGTTTGCCCTCGATCAGCATGTGGCCCGGTTGGCGGACGATCACCGCCGTGCCAGACGGCTGGCCGAAGGGTTGGCCGCATTGCCCGGCATCGAGCTGGATCTCGCGCTGGTGCAGACCAACATGGTATTTCTGCGGCTGGTGAAAGGGGACGCCGAGGCGCTGCTCGCGTTCATGAAGGAGCGGGGGATCCTCTTCTCCGGTTACGGTGAGATGCGGCTGGTGACCCATCTGCAGATCACCGATGACGACATCGACGAGGTGATCGATGCCTTCACCGAGTACCTTGCCGCACGTTAAGGTTCACTCAATAAAACAGGGCGCCAAGGCGCCCTGTTTTATTGTTGAGAAGAAAGCGGGTCACGTCTGGCGCTGGCCGCTCATCAGCATGGCCTCGTCGGTGGCGTCGTAGATCATCACCGCGATGTGAGTCACCTGACCGCCAAAGTCGGCCAGCGGCACCAGTGTCAGGTTCTGGAACATGTGGGGGGCTGAGCCGGTGATGGGGCGGTAGTTGGAAAAACGCAGCAGATAGGGTTTTTGCTCCCAGGTGCTGAAGGCGCGGTTGTTGAGCTTGAACACCATGTTGGCCTTGCGCTCGAACCAGGCCCGATCCACACCGGGGAAGAGTTCGAACAGCACGCCATCGCGCACCTCGCCGGCCAATCGGCCGCTGTGGCTCTCCATGAAGCCGTTCCACACCTGCACCTTGTACTCCTTGTCGAGCACCACCAGCCCCACATCCAGGTTCTGGACTATGTTCATCAGCCAATGAAATTCACGGATTTCCATGGTCACTCCTAGAGCATGTGCATGATTTTGTTGTTCATGGTGGCGATGGAATCTTCGGTAAACAGCAGCAGCAGATCGCACTGCACCGCGTAATCCTGGACCCGGTAGTTGATCTCGATGGCCAGGGTGCGGCGCCAGCGGCTCTTGTTGGTGTTGATGAGCTCGTTGATGGGTCTGTGCTGGCCGAGTACCACAGGGTGGCCCTGACTGAAGGGGGTGTCGAGCTGGCTGGCATAACCGCGCAAAAAGGCGCCGATCAGCACGTTGGCGGTATCCATCAAGAGCTCCAGCTCGGCGTTGCGATCGAGCACGCCCTGATGGTTCATCAGCCGGGCCAGATCCTTGAAGCTGGAGTCGTGGAACAGGATCAGCGCCTCGCCGGCGATACCGGCGCCGATGAAGCCCTGACAGACGGCGGAGAGGGTATCCGAGTCGGCGGCGGCCGAGAGGGCCATGTGCAGCTCGGACACTTCCAGCACGTTGACGTTGGGAATGGGCAGCACCACGAAGGCGTTGAGCAGGCGGGCCAGCAGGTCGGCGGCCTGGCCCATGGAGACGTTGGCGAGCTCCTGATAGACGTCGCGCACCTCGGGACTGATCTTGATGCCGGTATCCAGACTACCGACATCACTGACACTCTGGCCAGTGGAACGGATGTCATGTGCAGTGGCGGCACCTTTGGCCTGCCACAGCTCATGCTGTTTCAGCAGGGCGCTGAGGGTTTCCGGTGCGGCGGGTTTCTTGATGAAATCCAGCGCTCCCAGCCCCATCACTCGCTGATAGGCTTCCGGCTGGATATCGCCGGAGACCACGAAGACCTTGTTGCGCAGCCCCTCCCGCTGGAGGGTCTCCAGCACGCCGTAGCCATCCATTTCCGGCATGGTCAGGTCGAGAAAGATCAGATCTCCATGACCCATCAGCACCTGCTCTATCCCTTCCAGCCCGTTGGCGGCGTAATGCAGCGTCACGTCCCAGTCGGCGGGAAGGGCGCGGGCCAGCTGTTTACGGGCGAATCCTGAGTCATCACATATCAATACATTCATAGTGTTAGGCTGGCCTGGTCAACGAGGATTGCTATAAGTGTGGCCCGCCAACGGTCAGATGCAATGGGACAGGCTGGTCGCCGGTGAAAATTGATTGTCCCATTGGCGATTCCGGTAGCGCGCTGAATATTTTTCAACAAATTCAGCGAACATCTTAACACGCAGCGGGGCAAACTGAGGCTGGCAGCGCAACATATAGAAGGGTCGGTTGCCGGTTTTCCAGTCGGGCAGTACCGGGACCAGCTGCTCATCCTGCAGGAAGGGATGCACGTAGTGGAGCGGGGCATTGACGATCCCCAGGTGGCGTCTGGCCGCCCGGACGGCAGCCTGGGTCTGGTTGACGGTCAGTTTGGCGGTGCGCTTGATCTGTACCGTCTGCTCGTCCCGATCGGTCAACTGCCAGTGCTGGTGTGGCCAGCAATAGATTAGCGCGTGCTCTTCCAGCTGGGCGGGATGCGCCGGTGTGCCCATCTTCTCCAGATAGAGCGGGGAGGCAAACAGGCCGTATTCGATGTGGCCAAGGCAGAGTGCATTGGGCAAGGATTGCGGCAGCTCGCCGTTGAAGAACACCAGATCCCGATCGTTGTCGAACAGATGCTGGTGGTCGTTGGTCTGGGTAATGTCGAACTGTACCTCGGGGTAGTGCAGGCCAAAGTCCGCCAGCATGTCGACCAGGATGGTGTTGGAGAGGGCGATGGGGGCCGCCAGACGGATCACCCCGTTGATGTCGGCCTCTTTGCCCTGGATCTCGCCGGTGGCCTGCTCGATCGCAGCCAGCGGGGTACACAGGCGCTCGTAGTAGCGCAGCCCTTCGTCTGTGAGGCGGAGTTTGCGGGTGGATCTGTGTAGCAAGGAGCAGCCGAGCTGCTCTTCCAGCTGAGAAATACGTCGACTGATGGTGCCGGTTGGCATGCCCAGTGCGGCAGCCGCGTGGGAGAAGCCTCCCTCTTGCACCACCTTGACGAACAGATAGAACTCTTCGATGTACTTCATAAGCGGTGTTCTGGGTGTAACAAGCCAGTGACCTTAAGAAGAGGCGCCCGCCTTGGCAAGCTCAATCCGGCGTTTAATTGATCTGGATTAGATTCGACTCCCGCTGGTACTGGTGCAACAGTCGGACAAATTCGACCGGATCCCGGTCAAGGCTGTTGTCCGGCACCAGCAGATCGTAGCCGAGCAGCTCGCGTAGCCGGGTCATGCGGTTGGCCAGCATGGCGATCACCCCCTCATAGCGCTGACCGGAGGGAGAGCGAAAATGGCTCTCCTCCAGCAATCCCTCGCCCTGAAAGGCACAGGCACAACCCCCGTTGCTGCAGGCCGGTTGTTCGCTGCGCAGTGCCTGCAGCAAGACGCTGCGTTGCTCGGTCAGTAGGCGTACTGCCAATCTGGGTGTGATCAATGTCAAAAAATCGTCGTAATCTTTTATTTTCAAACCGATATAGGGCAGGGGGACCAGATCCCAGCCCAGATGAATGCGCGGCTGGTCTATTCGCTGAATATTTCTCCATTTCAGGATCCAACCGCCGTATTTATGGTGATATTGCAGACAATCGTGACAGAGCGAGAGACTGAAGTGAGGCTCAATCAACTTCAATGAGCCAATAAATATCATCATCAGACCCGCCAGCAGGCCGGAGACGAGGGGGATTAGTGGTTGTTCACCGAATAAAAAAAGTATAAAAATCATAGCAATGGTTACTATGATGCCCAACAATACCAACGTGAGTCCGTTTTTTCTGACCATGGGTTTCACATGTAGCGTTTTCATATGAAGTCAGCCCTTTGCGCATGCTTGTTTCACATTATGGGCTGGATCCGATTTTGTACCAGCACCGGGTGCCCGGGAGGGCCTTCCGTCGCTGGGTTTCCCTGTGATCACACATCATGAATCACCATATTAGATGAATACGCTAGACGAACGGTTATTGAACGGGATGGATGTGCTGCATACCCCAATCTGGGTTTATGACATCCGGCATCACCACATCTACTGGGCCAATCGCGCCGCCTTGAGCGTGTGGGAAGCGAGCTCGCTGGGCGAACTGCAATCGCGCGACTTCTCGGCCGACATGGCACAGGCCATCGATCTGCTGCTGCAGCGCTACCTCGGGGATTTCCAGCAGGGGCGCAGCTACAGCGAGTGGTGGACCCTCTCCCCCAAGGGCGTGAAAAAGCAGATCTACCTGCGCCTCTCCGGCATCCAGCTGGCGGGTCGACTGATGATGATGACCGAAGCGGTGATCGACGCCGATACCCTCTATCAGGAGTCCTCGCTCGCCACCGGCGATACCCTGGCCTGTCTGTTTGACAATCAGGGCCAGCTGGAGAGCGGCAACCACCATTTCGACATGTGTTTCGGCAACCAGATCCGCTACCTCTCCCAGCTCTTCTCTGGCAATGACGAGGCTTTCTACCAGAAGCTCTCCCGCCTCGATGAAGTGGTGGCCGAGGGGGAGTGCCGCACCCTCAAGGGAATGCGCTGGTTTCAGTACCAGTTTCGCCACATTCAGCAGGGGGCCCAGATCCTGCTCACCATGCGCGACATCACCGACCGCAAACTGGAAGAGCTCGAACACCGCCACCTGGCCTGGCACGACTCGCTGACCGGCCTGCTCAACCGCTATGGCTTGATGAAATCGCTGGAGGCCTATTGCGGGCTGGGTGGGCGTTTTGCACTGGTGTTCATGGACTTGGACAACTTCAAGCTGGTCAACGACAACTATGGCCACAAGGCCGGTGATCGCCTGCTGGAGCGGGTTGCCGGCCGGCTCAAGCAGATCTGCCCGCGCGATGTGGAGCTGGCCCGGCTCGGTGGCGACGAATTCACTGCCCTGGTGCCGCTCAGCCACTCGAGCGATCGGGCGCAGGAGGTGGCCGACCTCATGCTCTCCCAGATGACCAAGCCGCTGCAACTGAGCGGCGTGCCCGAGGTGACCATCGGCGGCAGCATCGGCATCGCCATCTATCCGGACGATGCGGACGACGGCGACAACCTCATCACTCGCGCCGACATGGCCATGTACCAGGCCAAGCAGATGGGCCGGCTGCGCTGGCAGCGCTTCACCCCCAGCATGCAGCAGACTCTGCATCGCAAGCTGACCCTGAAGCAGTTTCTGGCCAAGGCCATCGGGCGGGAGGAGCTGAGCCTCTGCTACCAGCCTCAGGTGGATGTGGCACAGGGCAAGCTGCTCGGGTACGAGGCGCTGCTGCGCTGGCACAATCCCGTGCTGGGCCACGTCTCGCCGGTGGAGTTCATCCCGCTGGCGGAAGAGATGGGGCTGATCCGCGAGATAGGCAGCTGGGTGTTGTCGACGGCGCTGGCCCAGATGGCCCACTGGCAACGGGAGTGGCGGGTGAACGTGCCGGTGTCGGTCAATCTCTCCGGCTTCCAGCTCTCTTCCGCCCTGCCCGAACTGGTGGCCCAGCAGCTCAAGGAGTTCGGGGTGGCGGCCAGCCTGCTGACGCTGGAGCTGACCGAGACGGTGTTGATGCTGGACATGAAGGGGTGCATCGAGATCCTCGATGCCCTGAGCGCGCAGGGGATCAAGATTGCCATCGACGATTTCGGTACCGGCTACTCGTCGCTGGCCTATCTCAACCGGCTGCCCATCGATACCATCAAGCTGGATCGCTCCTTCGTGGTGGGCCTCAACCTGCCGGTGATCCGCGCCACCGTCGCCATGGCCACCAGCCTGGGTCTCGGCATCATGGCCGAAGGAGTGGAGGACGAGCACGAGCTCGCCGCCCTGCGCACCCAGGGCTGCCACGTGTTTCAGGGTTTCCTGTTCAGCAAGCCGATGACGGTGGCACAGGTGGAAGAGAGCCGTTTCATGGTCAGCTGCAAGGCTGGCCGCTATCCGCTGGCAGGCTAGCGGATGACTCTGTGGCGGTGCTAATGCGAGGGGCCTTGGGCCCCTCGCGGTTTTTGGGTAGAGTGTGGGCTTCGTCTCTGGAGGTAACATGAACCCGACTCTCGACCTTATTCTCGCCCATCGCTCCATTCGTCAATTCACCGCCGAGCCCATCACCGACATTCAGCTCGACCAGATCCTGAGCGCGGCCCAAGCCGCTTCCAGCTCCAGCTTCCTGCAGGCTAACAGCATCATCCGGGTGACCGACAAGGCACTGCGCAGCCGCCTGGCCGAACTGGCGGGACACCAGGCCTACGTAGCCCAGGCCGCCGAGTTCCTGCTCTTTTGCGCCGACTACCATCGCCACTGCGAAGTGGTGCCGGATGCCCAGACCGGCTTTGTGGAGCAGCTGCTGATCGGTGCCATCGACGGTGCCCTGATGGCCCAGAATGCCCTGCTGGCAGCCCAGTCCATGGGGCTTGGCGGCGTCTATATCGGCGGGATCCGCAACAATCCGGCCGCTGTGAGCGAGGTGGTGGGGCTGCCACATCAGGTGATCCCGCTGTTTGGCCTCTGCCTCGGCCACCCCGCCCAGGCGCCCGAACAGAAACCCCGCCTGCCTCGCGCCCTGGTAGTGCATGAAAACCGCTATCAGACCGAACTGGATCGCGATCTCCTTGCCGGCTACGACCAGCAGATCGAGGCTTACTACCAGTCCCGCAGCAGCAACAACAAGCAGCAGAGCTGGAGCGGCCAGATCCGGGGCATCCTGGGCAAGGAGGCGCGCCCCTTCATGCAGGATTTCCTGCGATCCAGGGGGTTCAACCTCAAGTAATGGGCCCGATGGGCGATACTAAGGGGTAATGGCGGTGTCGCCAGCGCCGCGTGATCCCGGCTCTCCCTGATGCTCTTGCTCGTCTGGGCACAACAAATCGGGGGCAAGCTCCGCGCTGCGGACTACCTTAACTAGGTAAGCTGTTGTAGGATCACGCAATTGGATTGGGACAGGAGTTTGGACTTCCTATGATTTTAACCCTGGTATTGCTGTCTATTGGCGCACTCCTGTTTCTGGTCATCGCCTATAACGTGGTGCAGCAATATAAGCAGAAGGCAGAGGCCGACAAGCGTCACGCCATCGCCCGCCACAAGTCGGTGGTGGATGAAACCGAAGAGATGCTGCTCAACGTCAACCTGGTGCCCTTCTCCAAGAACATAGTGTTGCTGCTGCAGCACCGGATCCTCGATGCCTATCGCGCGATCGCTCTGGTGATGCCGAGCGGCCAGATCAAGCAGCGCATTGCCGACGTGCAGACCCAGATCAAGAACGTGCAGGAGAACTACAGCAGTCAGGATGAGGGTCACTTCAAGACCCCGGAGTCGGATCGTCAGGCCATCCAGATGCTGCAGCTGGTCAAGAAGATGCGGGCCGTGCTGCGGGTCGAACACAACAAGGGCAAGATAGATCCGCAGGGCTTTGCCCAGGAGGATCGCCGCCTCGAGCTGATGCAGCTCAAGATCAATATCGCCAACCTGGTGAAGCGGGCCATGGATGCCCAGATCCAGGGGCAGTTCGGCACCTGCCGGCAGCTCTACACCAAGGGGCTTTCGGCCCTGGCCAGCGTCACCGAAAAGGACCCCTACCTGATGGCCCGCGAAGAGGACATGCGGCAGGGCTTGGCGGGACTCGATGCCCATCTGCAGGAGCACAGCGAAAAAGAGCTGCAAAGCATCAAGGATAAAGAGGCGGACGAGCTGGACGTCCTGTTCCAACCCAAGAAGAAATGGTGATTATGTCGCACTCACTCGATACCACACTGGGGCCGATGGCCCCATTTGTTTGCCAGCTGTTGACCGAGCTGGAAGCCCTCGCTATCGATCCCGCCACCATCGAGGTCGACCACCTCTGCTACCGGGCGGCCACCCTGCCGGAGTACCAGGCCCTGAAGGCACTGTTGGCAAACCATGGCGACCTGTTGGTGGAGGGGATGATCGGCGGACGGCCCATCGCCACCTACCGCCTGCATCAACCGGTAACCCACGCCCACGGCATCGTGCCCTGCATCGAGCTGGCAGCGCCCAAACCGGGTCGTAGCCACCAGGCGGGACTGGAACATATCGAACTGGTGGTGCCTTCGCTGGACGCCTTGCTGGCGGCCCATCCCGAGGTGCCCTTCAAAACCGGCAACTTGCGTGATGAGCGCAATCCTGACGTGGCGGTGATGCTGACCTCGGGGCAGATCAAATTTCATCTGCGCACCTTGGCCGAGGTGATTGAAGAAGAGCTGGTGAGCGGCGCCGTGGTGCCGGTGCCTGCCGGCTACTACGACCAGGCTTGATGAAACGGGGCCGCTTGACCGGCCCCGTTTCATAGCCGAGATAGCATCAGGGATGGCAGATGCGGGGGCGGGCGGGGCGTCCCTTCAAGTGGCCGAGCCAGAGGCTCAACCCCGCCGTGATGACCAGTACCAGCTCGATGCCGAGCACCAATCCCCCGAGTCCTCCCTGTTCCCAGAAAGGGTGCAGATAGAGCCCTCCCAGACTGGCCCCCAGATAATAACCCACCAGATAGAGCGACGAGGCGAGCGCCCGGTTGTGCTCCACGTGCTGGCCGACCCAGGCGCTGGCGCAGGCGTGGGCAAGGAAAAAGCCGAAACTCGAGATGAGCAGGCCTGAGAGGATGGCGCCGAGCGAGCCGCCCAGCAGCAGGGCGCTGCCGAGCGCCATCAGGGCTATGCCGACCAGCAGCAGGCGCTGCGCGCCCCAGCGATGGGCACAACGGCCGCTGAGGGAGGAGGCCACCGTCCCCGACAGATAGGTCAGAAACAGCATGCCGAGCCACTGGGTCGGCAAGGAGAAGGGGGGGCTGGCCAGCAGAAAGGTGAGGTAGCTGTATTGGTTCAGAAACACCATGAAGTTGAGGCCGCCGATGAGGTAGGCCCCCACCAGCAGCGGATTGCCTAGGTGGCTGGCGATCGCTTGGCGAAACTGGCCCGGCTGGGCGATGACGGGCACGAAACGGGTCTGGGCCGGCAGCAGCCAGATGACCAGGGGCAGCAATGACAGGCTGATGAGGCCAATGCCGAGAAAAGTGTGCTGCCAGTCACCAAACCAGCCGGCCAGCAGACCGCCGACCACCCGGCCGGCGATGCCCCCCAGCGAGTTGGCGGCAATGTAGACGCCGACGGCGGAGAGCAGAGCCCGCTTACTGAATTCTTCCCCCATGTAGGCGATGGCAGTGGCGGGCAGCCCTGCCAGCAGAACCCCCTGCAGGATCCGCAGCAGCAGCAGTTGTTCAAATTGACTGACCAGGCTGATGAGCAGGGAGAGCAGGATGGCGCCGGTCAGACTCCACAGCATGATCCGGCGCCGGCCGAAGCGATCCGCCAACCGGGCGCAGACAAGCAGCGAGGCGGCGAGCCCAGCGGTGCAGCCGGCCAGGGTCCAGCCGGCCGACAGCGAGCTGACGGAGAACACCTCGGCCAGCAGCGGCAGCAGAGGGTGGGTTTGATAGAGATTGAGAAACACCAGGAAGGAACCCAGGCTGAGGGCCAGGGTGGCGCGGATCCATTCACGACTACCGACTTCGATCATATGCAATTGTCCTGACAGCTTTGTTGCAGGTTAGTGCGCGCCAGAATATAAATATAATATATTTAAGTTATCCATCTGATAAATCGAATTGATATGGACCTGAAGCAGCTTACCTATCTGCTGGCGGTGCGGGATGCCGGCTCCTTTACCAAGGCGGCCAACGGATTGCACGTGGCGCAGCCCGCCATCAGCATGGCCATCGCCAAGCTGGAGCAGCAGCTCGAGCTGCGTTTGTTCGACCGCCAGGATCGCAACGTGCGCCTCACCCCGGAAGGGGAGGTGCTCTGCCGCCATGCCGAGCGCCTGCTGCGCCAGATGCATCAGGCCGAGGCCGAGATGGCCGAGCTCAAGGGGCTGGAGCGCGGAGAGGTGCGTATCGGCATCCCCTACATGATGGGCTCTTATTATTTTCCGCCGATCCTGATGGCTTTCAAGCATCGCTACCCCGGCCTCAAGATCCGGGTGGAGGAGGCGGGTACTCGCGAGCTATTGAGCCGCATGGTGGACGGCTCGCTGGATCTCGCCATCCTCATCACCAGCGATCTGCCGCCGGCGCTGGAGGGGGCCCAGCTGCTGCGTGAAGAGATGTTGATGGTGGTGGGGGAGGAGCATCCGCTGCGCCAGGCCCGGAGTGTGTCGCTGAGCGAGTTCTTCAGCCAGGAGCTGGCGATGTTTCGCCGTGGCTTCTATCACCGTGAGCACATGGAAGCGCTGGCCCAGGGACTGGGGTGCGAGCCCGACATCGCCTTTGAGAGCAACCTCATCCCGCTGCTCAAGGCGGTAGTGAAACAGGGTTTTGCGGTAACCACTTTCTTGCGAATGGCGCTGGATGAAGAGCCCGCCCTGACCGGGATCCCGTTTGCCCCCCCGATCTTTCTCGATCTCTGCGTGGCGTGGCGGCGGGGAGATCCGCTCTCCATGGCCAACCGCGCCTTGCGGGATTTTTTGCTGGCGCAGGCACAGCCATAAATGGCCAAGAAGGAAAGGCTATCAGGCAAAAGTTTGTTAGTATTAGTTCAAGTCGCCTTTAGAGCCTAACATCATGAAACTCCAACAATTGCGTTATATCGTTGAGGTTGCCAACCACAGACTGAACGTGTCGGCAACGGCAGAGAGCCTCTACACCTCTCAGCCAGGGATCAGCAAACAGGTGCGCATGCTGGAAGATGAGCTGGGGATCCAGATTTTCGAGCGCAGCGGCAAACATCTGACCCAGATCACCCCGGCTGGCCGGGACGTGATCAAGATTGCCAACGAGATCCTTGGCAAGGTGGAGAGCATCAAGTCGGTGGCGAGTCAGCACACTCACCCCGAGCAGGGCACGCTCCACATTGCGACCACCCACACCCAGGCCCGTTATGCGCTGCCTGACGTGATCAAGGGCTTCATCAAGCGCTTTCCCAAGGTCTCCTTGCACATGCACCAGGGCACGCCGACCCAGATCAGCGAAGCCGTGGTCAAGGGCCAGGCCGACTTTGCCATCGCCACCGAGGCGCTGCACCTGTATGAAGATCTCATCATGCTGCCCTGCTACCACTGGAACCGCAGCGTGATCGTGCCCAAGGGCCATCCGCTGACCCAGGTCGGCAAGCTCTCCATCGCCGACATCGCCCGCTTCCCGCTGGTGACCTATGTGTTCGGCTTTACCGGTCGCTCCGAACTCGATACCGCCTTCAACCGGGCGGGCTTTGAACCCAACATCGTCTTTACCGCCACCGATGCCGACGTGATCAAGACCTATGTCCGGCTGGGGGTGGGGATCGGCGTGATGGCGACCATGGCGCTGGATCCCCAGGTCGATACCGATCTGGTGGCGCTCGATGCCAGCCACCTGTTTGCCCACAGCACCACCAAGATCGGCTTTCGCAAGGGCTCTTTCCTGCGTACCTACATGTATGACTTCATGACCCGTTTTGCCCCGCATCTGACCCGGGACGTGGTGGAGCGAGCCATCGCGCTGCGCTCCAGCGACGACGTGGATGCCATGTTTGCCGATATCGAGCTGCCCATCCGCTAGCGCTGCGGCGATATGAGGGCAACAAAAAACGCCTCCCGATGGGAGGCGTTTTTCATGGCGGCGAGCGGCGAGGCGGGATCACTTCTTGAACATGTGATCCAGCTTGTTGGCCTTGGTCGAGAGGTAGAACTCGTTGTGGGGATTGCGCCCTTCCTGCAGGGGTACCCGCTCCGCCACCGGAATACCGAAGGATTCCATCGCCTTCATCTTGCGCGGGTTGTTGGTCATCAACTTGAGGGATTTTACCTCCAGCTGCTTGAGCATGTCGGCGCAGATGGTGTAGTCGCGCATGTCGGCGGCAAAGCCGAGCGCCACGTTGGCCTCGACGGTGTCGGCGCCTTGATCCTGCAGATGATAGGCCCGGATCTTGTTGAGCAGGCCGATGCCGCGCCCTTCCTGACGCACGTACAACAAGACGCCGCGGCCTGCCTTGGCGATATTTTCCAATGCAGCCTGCAGCTGGAAGCCGCAGTCGCAACGCAGACTGAACAGGGCATCGCCGGTCAGGCACTCGGAGTGAATGCGGCCCAGCACCGGCTCATCACCCGTGATATCGCCCATCACCAGTGCGGCATGATCCTTGCCGGTGCCGGTTTCCTGAAAGCCTACCAGCGTGAAAGTGCCCCAGGGGGTCGGCAACTTGGATTTGGCCACGAGGGTAACGCTGCTCATAGGTTGCTCCTTACTACAGCTGCTTAAAAAAGGGCGGCCAGTTTAGCGCGCCTTGTGCGGAACAACCATAAGAACAAAACCTTGCACAACTTAATGGTTTGCCTGGTGGTACACAAAGAGGACAGTTGCGACTGGTTTTGCGCAAATGTGTGCCACGACGACTGCCAGGCTCGGCACATTTGGGTATAATCGGCGCCCATTACCCCATCCCTCCCGGGATGTGTGCAACAAGTGTGCAGGAGAGACGTTATGCCGCAGATGGCCCCCGTGATGACAATTGATGGCCCGAGTGGTGCAGGCAAGGGCACCCTGTGTCAGTTGCTGGCTGAAAAACTGGGTTGGCACCTGCTCGATTCCGGCGCCATCTATCGGGTGCTGGCCCTGGCCGCCCTGCATCACGATGTAGAGCTCGATGCCGAAGCTGCGCTGGTTCCCCTGGCTGCCAATCTGGATGTGCAGTTCCAGGTCGATGCCGAGCAGGTGAAGGTCGTGCTGGAAGGGGAGGATGTCTCCCGCACCATCCGTACCGAGGAAGTGGGCAATGCCGCGAGCAAGATTGCCGCCTTCCCACGGGTGCGCGAAGCTCTGCTGCGTCGTCAGCGTGCCTTCCGCCAAGCCCCTGGCCTCATCGCCGACGGCCGTGACATGGGCACCGTGGTTTTCCCGGAAGCCGAGGTGAAGATTTTCCTCGACGCCAGCGCCGAAGAACGGGCTGCTCGCCGCTATAAGCAGTTGCAAGATAAGGGCTTTGATGTTAACTTTGAGCGTCTTTTAACCGAGATTCGGGAACGTGACGATCGCGACAGAAATCGCGCCGTTGCCCCCCTTAAACCGGCAGAAGATGCTCTCGTGGTGGATTCAACCGCCATGTCCATAGACGAAGTGCTGGTAACGGTGCTTGCCTATGCAGAGCAACAACTTGGTGATGTCAGTACAAACTGATGTCAGTCGTCTGCACCATGGATGGCGCAGATAATTTAAAACAACCCCGCTTGTGCCGGATTGCAAGTGGATGTTTCATTTGTGACATAAACAATGATCGAATCTTTTGCTCAACTCTTTGAAGAGTCCCTGAACGCCGTTGAAACCCGTCAAGGTTCCATCGTCAAGGGTACTGTCGTTGCTATCGAAAATGGTTTCGTACTGGTTGACGCCGGTCTGAAATCCGAGTCCGCTATCCCGGCTGAAGAATTCAAGAACGCCATGGGCGAGCTGGAAATCAACGTAGGCGACTCCGTTGACGTGGCTCTGGACTCTATCGAAGATGGTTTCGGCGAAACCAAGCTGTCCCGCGAAAAAGCCAAGCGCCACGAAGCCTGGCTGCAGCTTGAAAAAGCTTACGAAGAGCAAGCTACCGTTATCGGTATCATCAACGGCAAGGTCAAGGGTGGTTTCACCGTTGAACTGAACGGCATCCGTGCTTTCCTGCCGGGTTCTCTGGTTGACGTGCGTCCGATCCGTGACACCGCTCACCTGGAAAACAAAGAACTCGAGTTCAAAGTCATCAAGCTGGACCAGAAGCGCAACAACGTTGTTGTTTCCCGTCGTGCAGTGATCGAGACCGAGAACACCTCCGAGCGCGAAAGCCTGCTGGCTAACCTGCAAGAAGGTCAAGAAGTTAAGGGTATCGTCAAGAACCTGACCGACTACGGTGCATTCGTAGATCTGGGCGGTGTTGACGGCCTGCTGCACATCACCGACATGGCGTGGAAGCGCGTTAAGCATCCTTCCGAAATCGTCAACGTTGGCGACGAGATCGCAGTCAAGGTTCTGAAGTTCGACCGCGAGCGTACCCGTGTATCTCTGGGTCTGAAGCAGCTGGGCGAAGATCCCTGGGTTGCTATCGCCAAGCGTTACCCGGAGACCACCCGTCTGTCTGGCCGCGTGACCAACCTGACCGACTACGGCTGCTTCGTTGAAATCGAAGAAGGCGTGGAAGGCCTGGTACACGTATCCGAGATGGATTGGACCAACAAGAACATCCACCCGTCCAAGGTTGTTAACGTTGGCGACGTGGTTGACGTGATGGTTCTGGACATCGACGAAGAGCGTCGTCGTATCTCCCTGGGTCTGAAGCAGTGCAAATCCAACCCGTGGCAGCTGTTTGCCGAAACTCACGCCAAGGGCGACCGTGTTTCCGGCAAGATCAAGTCCATCACTGACTTCGGTATCTTCATCGGTCTGGATGGCGGCATCGACGGCCTGGTTCACCTGTCTGACATCTCCTGGAACAACCAGGGCGAAGAAGCCGTGCGTGAATTCAAGAAGGGCGACGAGATCGAAGCCGTTGTTCTGCAAGTGGACCCGGAGCGCGAGCGCATCTCCCTGGGCGTCAAGCAGATCGAAGAAGACCCGTTCAATAAGTACCTGTCTGACAACAAGAAAGGTGCTATTGTGAAGGGTAAGGTTACCGAGGTTGATGCCAAGGGTGCCGTGATCGAACTGGCTGACGGCGTAGAAGGCTACCTGCGTGCCTCCGACGCTGCTCGTGACCGCGTAGAAGACGCCACTCTGGTGCTGTCTGTTGGTGACGAAGTTGAAGCCAAGTTCATGGGCGTTGATCGCAAGAACCGCACTGTAAGCCTGTCTGTCCGCGCTAAGGACGAGGCTGATGAGCGTGTTGCTATCGACAGCCTGAACCAACAAGAAGAAGTTGTGTTCAGCAATGCCATGGCTGAAGCGTTCAAAGCCGCCAAGGGTGAATAATCCTTGATGCAAGAAAAGGGCGGCGTGTCACGCCGCCCTTTTTTATCATTGGCGTAATGAATATTGCATGTGATCGGGGAAGGAGATTTAACGTTATGACCAAATCAGATCTCATCGAACAATTGGCTGCCAGCCGCATGCATATGCCGGCCAAGGATGTCGAAGCTGCCATCAAGGAGATCCTTGAGCAGATGGCATCGACTTTGCAAAACGGCGACCGGATTGAAATCCGCGGATTTGGAAGTTTTTCACTGCACTATCGTGCCCCCCGCGTGGGCCGCAACCCCAAAACCGGGGACAAGGTTGAATTGACCGGGAAATATGTTCCCCATTTCAAACCTGGCAAAGAGTTACGCGAGCGAGTGAACATCGCTGAATAATGCAGAAAATGGCATACTTGGGTATGCCTTTTTTGTTTTTATGGTTTGCCTTGTGGCAATTGTCCGGTTTCTCCAAGTCTTTTCCCATTCGCTCTAGAGTCTGCCGGTGATTTTAAGGATAATCAGCCTTTCATTAGATACTGACAGGGAGCTCCTATGAAGCGTATCTTGGCCCTCATTCCACTGGTGCTGGTGTTTATTCTGACCCTGGCCGTCGGTTCGCAAAATGGCCAGCTGGTGCAGTTCAACTATCTGATTGCCCAAGGCGAGTTTTCACTCTCCATGTTGCTGGGATTCTTTTTTGGTGGTGGCTTCCTGCTGGGCTGGCTGGTATTCGGTCTCTTGTTCCTGCGTCTGAAGATGCAGAATCGCACCCTCAATCGCACCATGCGCCGTCAATCCCGCGAGTTGGAGCTGGCTCGGTCGGCTGCCAAGGAATAATGTCCCTCGATGCTTGAACTGCTTTTCCTGCTGTTGCCCATTGCTGCCGGTTACGGCTGGTACATGGGGCGCAGGAGTGTTCGCCAGGACACCCAGAAACAGAGTAACCAGTTTTCCCGCCAGTACGTGGCGGGCCTCAATTATTTGTTGTCCGATGAATCAGACAAGGCGGTGGATCTCTTTATCCAGCTGCTGGAAGTGGACAGCGAAACCATCGAAACTCACCTATCCCTTGGCAACCTGTTTCGCCAGCGTGGCGAGGTTGATCGTGCCATCAAGATCCACCAGAACCTGGTGACCCGCCAGCTGACCCGGGAACAGCGCCAGCTGGCGTTGCAGGAGCTGGCGCGCGACTTTCTTGCTGCCGGTCTGCTGGACAGGGCCGAGGCGCTGTGGAACGAGCTGTGCGATGACAGCGACTATGAAGAGACGGCGTTGGCCCAGTTGTTGATCATTCATCAGCAACTGCGGGATTGGGACAAGGCCATCGACGTGGCGGTACGGTTGCAGAAGTTTCAGGGCAAGAAGCTGGCCGAGCCCATTTCCCATTTTTACTGCGAGCAGGCAGAGAGCGCCTTGCGTGAAGGGGACAAACCCGCCGGGCTTGCCAAGCTCAAGCGGGCGCTCAGCGTTAACCCCGCCTGTGCCCGTGCCAGCCTGCGTCTGGCGGAACTGGCCATGGCGGCAGGGGAGTACGAGCAGGCCAGCAAGGATCTCTTGCGGGTGTTCGAGCAGGATATCGACTTTGCCTCCGAAGCCATTCCCTCCCTCAATGAGTGTTATCAGCGCCTGGGTCGTGCCCACGATCTCATTCCCCTGCTGGAGCAGGCGGTGGAGGATCATGCCGGTGTCAGTGTGACCCTGGCACTGGCCAAGCTGGTCGAAGAGCGTGATGGCCTGAGTCAGGCCCGTGCGCTGGTGCTGCGTCAATTGCGCCGTCATCCCTCCATGAAGGGCTTCTATCAGCTAGTGGGCTTCCAGCTGGCAAGCGCTGAGGAGGGCCCCGCCAAGGAGAGCCTTGAGCTCTTGCAGCAGCTGGTTGGCGAGCAGATCAAGATCAAATCCACCCACAAGTGCCGGCAGTGCGGTTTTGCCACTCACTCCCTGTTCTGGCAGTGTCCCTCCTGCCGCCAGTGGGGGTCCATCAAGCCGATCCGCGGCCTGGATGGGGAGTAAGAGCCACCACAAGATCATGAGCCAGGCCGCTGCGGCCTGGTGTTTTCAGGTCGAGCCGGGGCCAAGCTCCGGGCGGCGAATAACCATCGATAGGAAGTGAGATGCTAGATCCCAAAGTACTGGTTGCGCTGGATTATCAGCACGAGGCCGATGCCTTCGCCTTCATTGAACGTATCTCCCCGGCCCAGTGCCGTCTCAAGGTAGGCAAGGAGATGTTTACCCTGTTTGGCCCCCAGTTCGTGCGTCAGCTGGTTGCCAAGGGATTTGATGTCTTTCTGGATCTGAAGTTTCACGACATTCCCAACACCGTTGCCAAGGCGGTAGCCGCCAGTGCCGAGCTCGGTGTCTGGATGGTGAACGTGCATGCCAGCGGTGGCGAGCGGATGATGCGGGCCGCCAAGGAGGCGTTGCTGCCTTATGGCGACAAGGCGCCGCTGCTTATCGGGGTGACCGTGCTGACCAGCATGGAGCAGGCCGACATGGCACCGCTGGGGCTCACTGTCGGCCCGGCCGAGCAGGTGATCCGGCTGGCCAAATTGACCAAGGAGGCGGGGCTCGATGGGGTGGTCTGCTCCGCCGAAGAGGCACGTGAATTGAAGGCGCTACTCGGTGCCGACTTCAAGCTGGTGACGCCGGGGATCCGTCCCGCTGGTTCAGCTGTAGGGGATCAACGCCGGGTCATGACACCGCTGGCAGCTGTGGAGGCGGGGGCCGACTATCTGGTGATTGGCCGCCCCATCACCCAGGCGGCCGATCCTGCCGCCATGCTGGCAGGCATCAACGCAGAGCTGGCAAATCGATAATGGACAGGATGCCGGCCCGATGGGGCCGGCATTGCATCAGGGCAGGGGCGGCTCACTCCTTGGGAGCGGGCTCGCGCAGGGTGATCGGGAGCAAGCCGAGCAACAGGCCGGCACCCGAGCCAATCAGATGTGATTCAATGTGTACCCTGGCGCCGATGAGGGCGGACACCGGGCTCTCTCCCGCACTGTAGAAGTCCACTCCGAGCTTGATCGCCACCCCTGCCAGCATCAGCCAGCCGGAGTAGCGGCGATAGCGGATATCCTGCAGCGCGCCCCAGACGAACAGGCCGTGCAGCGCGCCCGACAATCCCATGTACCACTGGGTCTGCGGACACCACCACCAGATACCGAGCCCGACGGCGGATCCGAGCAACAGCAACAGTAGCGGCAGCCGACAACCGGTCA
>Ga0224722_1000772_pt1 | contig 18481 bp, 19 predicted proteins | sample Balambano_FR1_Me_FD_161646 | JGI IMG/M metagenome (GOLD analysis project Ga0224722, IMG submission 161646) | Freshwater sediment microbial communities from Lake Towuti, South Sulawesi, Indonesia - Balambano_FR1_MetaG | ecosystem: Environmental > Aquatic > Freshwater > Lake > Sediment | place... | reverse complement strand
AGCCCCACCCCGTGCCCAGGCCAGCCGATGATAGGAACGGCCCGGCCCCTCGGCGACCGTCGTCGCGTCGGTGGTGATGGCGGTCGGTGTATGGCCGCTTGCCCACGCCGTCGACGCCGTGACATAGACATTGCCATTCTCGGCGATATAGGCCAGACGACCAGACTGGCTTGGCGCTTGGGCGGTCAGCACGGCATCATGACCGCTCATCAAACCAAGCAGCACGGCCACCCTACACAGCCATCGCCCCAGCCAGCCAATAGTGCGCATACGCTCAGTGGGTGAAAGCAGATGGTCCAGTGGGTCGATCGGTTGCATGGTTCCATTCTAACCCTCTTTGTGGAGTTTGTCACAGACCGGATAATGAATTTGGATTCTCCTGCTTTTAACGTGAATTTTCAATGCGGAGTGCGCACGCCCTCGTGCGCACGAGGGCGTGCGCACTCCGCAATCCCAACAAATCGGGGAGAGCCTGAATTTGGCCCCTCGTGCGTTTGTGATAAAATGTACAAACTGCCACCGACAACTGAGCAAAGTGCCTGGTAGGCTTATGGCACGTTGCCAGCTGGTGTCGAGGCTGGGTGATTCACCACGAGTTGTGCTCATAAGAGGAGGAAGGAAAGCCATGTTGCGTAAAACCTGGATCAGCGCAGTGCTATTGGCTTTGTTGGTTGCGGCCTGTGTCGCCCCAGTTGCGCCGAGCAGTGTCCCTGCCGATACGGCCACGCCAACCCCCGCAGCCGAAAGCGCACCGGCTGCGGCGAGTGGGGATCTGGCCGTTGTGCGCGTTGGACATGTACCGGTGACGATTTATGCACCGCTCTTTGTGGCCGTGGAGCGAGGCTATTTCGCCGAAGAAGGGATGCAGGTGGAATTGCTACCCGTGGAGGGCGGCACCGAAAATGTGGTACAGGTCTCGGCGGGCAATTTTGATGTCGCCGGTGGTGGCATCGGGGCGGGGATGTTTAACGCCGTGGCGCGCGGCATTGAGTTTGAGATTGTCGCCCCACTCCACACCGAGCGCCCACCGATCACCAGCCCCTTTGTGGTGAGCAAAAAGCGCTTCGACAGCGGCGAATTGACCCAGATGAGCGACCTGGCGGGCAAAAAGGTCTCGATCAACGCCAAGGGCGCAGCCACCGAGTATTGGCTCTGGAAGGCGCTCCAACAGGGCGGCTTGGATTTCCCGGATGTCGAGGTCATTGGGCTGGGCTTCCGCGAGGTGGCGGCCGCGTTGGAAAATGGTGCGCTCGACGGCGGCATCCTTGGTGAGCCACTGACGACGCTGGCCGAAGACCAGGGGCTGGTGGCCCGCCTGAGCGAAGATTTTATCGACGGCTTCACGCCCACGGTGATCTATTACAACAAAGAGTGGGCTACCAATAACCCTGACCTGGCTCAGGGCTTTGTCAAAGCCTATCTGCGTGGCGCACGGGATCTCAACGGCGAGTGGACGGATGAGATCGCGACGATCATCGAAACGTACACCAACGTGCCAGCCGATGTCGTCAAGCGGGCCAACCGCTCCTATCATGACCCGAACGGCGTTGTGCCACTAGCCGATCTGATGGAGTTGCAGAGCTTCTTCCGCGCCGGGGGCCAACTGACCTATGAAGCGGAGATTGACCTGGCGCAATTTGTCAACACCAGCTACGCCGAAGCCGCCGTAGCGGAATTAGGCGGAACAGTGGAATGGCAATGAAGTGAAAAGGGGATACAGGATACAGGATACGGCTGAATCCTGTATCCTGTATCCCGTATCCCACCCATGATCATCCAAGCACACCGCCTCACCAAAACCTTCAGCGGGCCGGATCAGCAGGAGTTAGCGGCGTTGGGGCCGTTGGATCTGCAGATCCGCGCCGGCGAGTTTGTCTGCCTTGTCGGGCCGAGCGGGTGCGGCAAGAGCACGCTGTTACGAATCATCGCTGGACTCGAAGCGGTGAGCAGCGGCGAGTTGACGTTGGCGGAACCGCCAGCGGGCGAACGCCCGTTTAACAGCATGGTCTTTCAGGGCGATTCGACCTTTCCCTGGCTCACGGTTTACGGCAATGTCGAGTATGGTTTGCGGATGCGCGGGGTAGGGCTACGCCAGCGTGACGAGATCGTGGGTCACATGCTGCGCACCGTTGGCCTGACGCGTTTTGCTGATGCCTACCCCTATCAACTCTCTGGCGGGATGCGGCAGCGGGTGGCGTTGGCCCGCGCCCTGGCCAATGACCCCGCCGTGTTGCTGATGGACGAGCCGTTTGGGGCGCTGGATGCGCAAAACCGCACCCTGCTGCAAAATGAACTGCTCCAGATCTGGGAGCAAGCTGGCCCACAGCGCAAGACCATTCTCTTTGTCACCCACGCCATCGATGAAGCCATCGTCCTCGGCGACCGGGTGCTGGTAATGAGCGCCGCGCCGGGGCGCATCAAAGAGGAGATTGCCGTGCCCTTCCTGCGCCCGCGCGAAGTTTACGCGCTAAAACGTAACCCTGCCTTTGGCGAGTTGGAGTTTCACATCTGGCAAGCATTGCGGGAAGACGTGGATGCGGCGCGCGCGGGTGAACGGTGATGCGTGATGCGTAATCCGTATTGCGTAATTCGTATTGCGTAATTCGTAATTGAACACCGTAGGGGCGAAGCAGTCGGGGAGAAGATCTCGTTATAGAACAGATCTCTTGCCCGACTGCCTCGCCCCTACGGCGAAATCTACCGTTGGCGAAGTAGATACGAGCAGCGTTATGAAAAGTCGTCTATTACAACTGATTTCGCCACTGCTCCTCCTGATTGCCTGGGAAGCGTTGGTCCGCACTGATCTGTTGGATCGCCGCTTCTTCCCGCCGCCCAGCGAGACCTTGGTGCGGCTGACCGAGTTGCTCAACGATGGCACGTTGTTGACAGCCACGGTGATCACCCTGCGGCGCATGGCGGTGGGTTTTGTCCTGGCGACGCTGCTCGCCGTGCCCATTGGCATGATGATGGGGGTCAACCGCCCAATCCGGCTCTTGCTTTCGCCGCTGGTCTCGGCGCTCTATCCAGTGCCCAAGATTGCGCTCGTGCCGATGGTGGTGATCTTGTTGGGGTTGGGCGAGGTGAGCAAATATGCCATTGTGGTGATCTCGGTCTTTTTTCTGGTGGCGCTCAACACGTTGGCCGGTGTGCTCAATGTCGATGGTCGCTACTTTGATATCGCCCGGAACAACGGGGCGCGCGGCTGGGATCTGGTGTGGACGGTGGCCTTGCCGGCCGCGTTGCCGAGCATCCTGACGGGCATCAACCTGGGGCTGGGCTTTTCGCTCACCGTGATCGTCGGCACAGAGCTGTTGTTGCCGCAGGGTGGGCTGGGGGCGCTGATCTGGCAGAGTTATCAGATCTATGACATTGCCACCATCTTTGCGGCGATCATCGTCGTGGCCCTGCTTGGCTGGGGCTTTGATCTGCTAATGCGCGAAGTGGAGCGACAGTTGATCCCCTGGCGAGCGGCTGAAAGCAGTCGCCGTCCTCAACGCAAGGTGAGTGAGGAGCCAACCATGCGACGCTGGATTCGGGTTTGGTGGCTGGCGGTGCGACCCTTCAGCTTTACGGCCAGTGTCACGCCGATTGTGCTCGGCACAGTGTTGGCTGGGTATGATGGCGCGTGGGACTGGCTCTTGTTCACAATCACACTGGTGGCGTCGGTGGCGATCCATGCCGGCACCAACCTGATCAACGATTATTACGACTGGAAAAAGGGGGCCGACACGCCGGAATCGCTTGGCCCAAACCGGGCACTGCAACAGGGCATGTTGACGCCACACCAGGTCTTTTGGGGTGGGATCGTCTGTTTTGCCCTCGGTTCGGCGCTGGGTCTTTACCTGGTGGGGACGCGCGGCACCTTTATCCTCTGGCTGGGTCTCTTTAGCGTGTTGGCGGGCTGGTTTTATACGGCGGGTCCCTTCGCCTTTGCCTACACGGGGCTGGGTGAGGTGGTGGTTTTTCTCTTCATGGGGCCAATCATGGTCATTGGCAGCTACTTTGTGCTGGCGCAGGGGACGCCGTGGCATGTGCTGTTGATCTCGCTGCCGATCGGTTTGCTGGTGGCGGCGATCTTACACGCCAACAACATGCGCGATCTCGAAGGCGATCTGGCCAAAGGCAAGCGGACGTTGGCCAACCTGCTAGGCCGTCGCGCCAGCAAAGTGGAGTATTACGTGTTGGTGGGTGGCAGCTACCTGCTGTTGATCGGGCTGGTGGTGGGTGGGATCGCCCCCGCCTACACGTTGTTGGCCTTGTTGACGCTGCCCAGCGCCATCGACCTGATCCGCACGGCGGCGATTCATGAGACACCACAACGGCTCAACAAAGTGCTGCGTGGCACGGCCAAGCTCCACGAGCGCTTTGGCTGGGCCATGATCCTCGGTGTGATCGCGGCGATTGTCGCGCGCGTGGTGTGATGCAACAGGTCAGCAGTTTTACGAATTTAACAATCGATACGCGGATTCGGCTGATAATCGCGGATAACAGCAGTGAAAATTAGCAGCATCTGTCAAATCCGCGGGCTATTCCATTCTTCTTATAAAAAGCGCAAAAATATTGAACAGATGCCGGTCATCGGTCATTGGTTCAAGAACGTCTGGGTAATCGCCTCCATGCGGGTGCGGTTGGCACCGCCATCCCCCTCGCCCATGCGGGCGGCTGCACGAAAGTGGATCTGCTTGGCCTGGTCATCCAAGTAAAACTCCACATCATCCGGGAAGCCCATACGCGGCGAGCGGAACAGATAGGCCACATAGGGGCCTTCATCGGTCAACAAGGTCGCTCGTCCAGCCCCCTCAACCACTTGCCGCAAACGCGCTTTGGTTTCATCCAGCGTTCCTGTATAGGGGAGCGGGGCCATCTGATGTTCTGCCGTGGTACTTTGTGTAGAGACACAGTTGGGGGTCGGTGGGCAGGGAGCCAGTTGCCCGGCGGTGACGCCCAGGTTTGTGGGGCGTGCCGCGGTCTGCGCCCAGATCCACAGCGCGCTTACGCCGATCACTGGCAAGGCGATTAGTACAATCAAAACAAGCCGTAGGATTAGTCGGATGTTGAACTTCATAGGCTTGCGGTACTCCTCATTTTGGTTGACGGTGACAACACGTCGCTATTCTGGCTTGACACACCGACCAACGCAGTAGCAAAGCTCCCGGTTGGGCAAGGAAGTAGAGCGGGATCACAGAAGGGGTGATCGGGTTCACATACAATTGCAAAACTATGGACAAAGATTGTGCAAAACCAAAAGGCATGAGGCATGAGTAAAAAGGTGATCGTGATCGGCAGCGGGTTTGGTGGCCTGAGCGTGGCGGCACGCCTGGCCGCGCGCGGTTACGCAGTACAGCTCTTTGAACAGCGCGACAAACTAGGCGGGCGCGCCTACGTCTACGAGATCAACGGGTTCAAGTTCGATGGCGGCCCCACCGTCATCACCGCCCCTTGGCTCTTTGACGAGATCTGGCAACTAGCGGGACGCCGCCGCGCGGATTATTTCCAACTCGTCCAGTGTGATCCGTTCTACCGCATTTTTGACCACACCGGGCGACAGTTCAACTACAACGGCGACCACCAGTTTATCCTCAACCAGATCGACCAGTGGAACCCGGCCGACAAGACCGGGTATGAGCGCTTTATGCACACCACCAAAGCGATCTTCGAGACCGGCATGGGGCTGATCGACAAGCCTTTTTCACATGTGACCGACATGGTACGCGTTGTGCCCGACCTGATCCGGTTGCAATCCTATCGAAGTGTCTATGGCTATGTCAGCCAATTTATTCAGAACGATTTTTTACGGCGCTGCTTCTCCTTTCACCCGCTGCTGATCGGCGGCAACCCGCTGGATGCGGCCTCGCTCTATGTCTTGATCCACTATTTGGAGCGGGAATGGGGCATCCACTATGCCCTGGGCGGAACTGGGGCAATCGTCAATGGCTTTGGTCGACTGCTGGAGGAGTTAGGGGCAAAGGTTCATCTCAACTGCGGCGTGAGTGAGATTCTGGTCGAGGGGGGCAAAGCCACCGGCGTGCGCCTGGCTGATGGCACTGTCCACAAGGCTGATGTGGTGATCTCGAATGCAGATGTGGCCTGGACCTATCTCAAGCTGATCCCCAGTCGCTATCGGCGCACCAACACCGACCAGTACATCGGGCGCTTGAAATACAGCATGTCGCTCTTTGTGATCTACTTTGGCACCAAACGCCGCTATACCGATACCCGGCTGGCCCACCACAATATCATTCTCAGCGAGCGCTATCAAGAACTATTGCGCGATATCTTTGACAGAAAGGTATTGCCAGACGATTTTTCGCTCTACTTGCATATGCCAACGATTACTGACCCTACGATGGCCCCACCGGGGCACGAGGCGTTCTATGTCCTCTCGCCTGTACCCCATCTGGGAGCCAACGTCGATTGGAGCAAAAAGGCCAAACCTTATCGCGACACCATCATGCAGTTTCTTGAGGAGAACTATCTGCCCGATCTGCAAGCCAACATTGTGGCCGAGCACTACATCGACCCACTGCACTTCCAAAATACACTCAGCAGCCATCTAGGGTCAGCGTTCTCCGTACAGCCGATCCTCACGCAGTCGGCATGGTTCCGCCCGCACAACCGTTCGGAAGATGTGGAGAATCTCTATTTTGTGGGGGCGGGCACACACCCCGGCGCGGGTTTGCCGGGCGTGCTCTCCTCGGCCAAAATTGTGGATGCGATGGTGTAGGGCGAGGCAGTCGAGCAAGGGATTTATTGTGTAACGAAATTTTCTTCCCGACTGCCTCGCCCCTACAGCAAGCTAATCACGGTTGCGATCACCAACAGACCCAGGGTGACGCCGATGAGTGCCTGGTTTTGTTGAAAGACTTTGCGCCAACTGAGCTTGGGTAACGGTTGAATTTGCAGGGCGTGGGGTAACTGCGGCAGCGGCTTGGAACCGATCAGCAGATCGCGCATCTCACGGGCGGTTTGTGGGCGCTCGTTGGGGTGCATTGACAACGCCTGAAAGATCACCCGCTCAATCCGTGGGGTCACGGTCGGATTAGCAGCCCCAATCGGCGGCAGGCTGCCGGGGCGGAGAAAACGCTCTTTGGCATCGATCGGCGGCGTACCCACCAGGAGATGGTAGAGCGTCGCTGCGAGGCTGTAGAGATCGCTGCGGGCGTCAGTAAACCCCGTGTCCCCCCCATATTGCTCCAACGGAGTGTATGCGACTGTGCCGCGACCTTGCACGACCGTCACAGTGCGTGTATCATCCTGTTGCAGCAACTTGACCAGACCAAAATCCACCAGTTTGATCTCACTACGTGGGGTCAATTTGATGTTGCTAGGTTTGATGTCACGGTGTAATACCGGTGGGTCTTGAATGTGTAAATAGTCCAGGGCATCTAGCAATTGGATCGCCCACTCGACTACCTGCTCCTCGGTCAAGATCTCATTTTGACGCTGTTTTTCGTGCAAAATCTCTTGTAGATCACGGCCCGGCACATAGTCCATCACCAGGTATTCGCGACTGCCGTTGGAGAAATAGTCGGAGACTTTGGGCAATCGGGGATGATCAAGACGGGCGAGGGTGCTGGCTTCGGTGCGGAACTGTTCGGCGACCTGTTCCAGCTCTTCTTCCGAGGTTGAATTTTCGGTGAGATGGGGTAAGATCTCCTTGATGGCGCAGACACGCCCTTCGAGTCGACGGTCACTCGCCTTGTAGATGGCACCCATGCCGCCTTGGCCAACCAACTCTAATATCTCGTATCGTTTGCGTAAAACGGTGCCTGGTTCTAAAATGTTCTGCACACCCGGGCTCCTACGTGCCGATCCACATAGCGCTGCGACCACATGACGCAATCAGCAGAATGACAATCTTCGCAGGCATTACTCGAATTCGATTAGATCTGGATCAACCGCTCGCAGTGCCTGCGCTATCGAGGGTTGCATCCAGCCAAGACGCAGCATCAGCGGGTAGCCGGAGGGGAAATCCGGTCAATCTGTCAACTTTTTGTCAAGGCTTATCATCAACGTACCATGCTATGATGCGGAAATCAATCAGCCGACCCAGGATGCTTCGGGTTCCATTATGCGACAAGGCACCTTACGTGTCAATTTGGATTTGTCGTAATCGGCTGACAATCTCGAAATCTCTCGCCGCCGATTAGTGGTTCTTTGCATCACCTGTGGTAAAACCGTATCCCAGGGCGCGGCGCTGCGTCAGCATTCGTATATCTTAGTGCAGCATGACTCGCAAGAGAGGATGTATATGTCTACTCAGTCTATTCCACCGACGAGTGCTTTAGAACAAAGTTTACCCCGCCTGCGTGTGCGCGAGACGGCCATGCTGGTTCTGCAACGGGGGGCAGAAGCCGGCCGCCGCTGGCCGCTGGACCGCAGCCGCCCATTGACCATCGGCCGCAGCGACGAATGCGACATCGCCTTGCCCGATCGCCAAGTGAGCCGGTATCACGCCCGCATCACCTGGCAGGGGGATAATTACTTTATTGAAGATCTCGGCAGTAAAAACGGTACCCATGTCAACGGTCACGAAGTGCAAGAGCCAACTGCCTTGCATGATGGCGATGAGCTGCAGGTGGCGTTGCGCTTCAAGCTGGCCTTTGTCGATGCTGGAGCTACGGCACCGCTGACCCTGAACAACGACAATCAGGGGCTGCGGCTGGACAAAGAGACCCGGCAAGTCTGGATCAATGGCATCCTGGCTGACCCACCGCTCAGCCTGCATCAATATCGTCTCTTAGAAGCGCTGTGGGATTCCGGCGGCAGCGTGGTGACGCGCGAACAGATCATCGAAGCAGTCTGGCCCGAAGCCAGCGGAGAGGGGGTCAGCGAACAGGCGATCGATGCGCTGGTGCGCCGTCTGCGCGAACGGATTGCCGAATCGGATGATGATTTTCGCTACATCATCACCGTGCGTGGGCATGGGTTCCGCCTTGAGAATCGATAATGCTGGGCCTTTACCTGCATATTCCGTTCTGTATCCGCAAGTGTGCCTATTGTGATTTCAACACCTATGCGGGTCTCCAGACGCATTTTCAAGCGACCGTCGATGCGCTCTGCGCCGAAATGGCGCGCTGGCGTGTGCCGCTCCACGAGCAGTTCGTCCATACAATTTTTATCGGTGGCGGTACCCCGACTGTGCTCAATGCGGAGCAACTGACCCAACTTTTGACGGCGGTCCATACCAATTTCCAGGTCCAGAGTGACGCGGAGATCACCTGCGAGGCCAACCCCGGTGCGGTGGATCGCCCCAAATTTCAAGTGTTGCGCGATCTGGGCGTGAATCGTTTGAGTTTGGGGGTGCAAAGCTTTCAACCAGCCGAACTGCAATTTCTGGAGCGCGTCCACGGGCCAGAAGAGGTAGTGCTGGCGTATGAGCAGGCACGCGCAGCCGGCTTTACCAACATCAATCTCGATTTTATCTTTGGGCTGCCCAACCAACCACTGACAGGGTGGCAAGCCACCCTCGAAGCGGCCTTGCAGTTGCGTCCGGAGCATTTGAGCCTGTATAGTTTGATTGTCGAGCCAAACACCCCGCTGCACCACTGGGTGCAACAAGGGCAGGTGTCAGCACCGGATGAAGAATTGGCAGCCGACCAGTACGAATTTGCGCAAGTACGGCTGGCTAAAGCTGGGTACGTCCACTACGAAGTTTCTAACTGGGCGGTCGGCACCGTGGAAGACCTGCCAGGAACCACCCCCAAGTTGGCAAGCCAGCACAACTTGGTCTACTGGCGAAATCAGCCCTATGTGGGCATTGGCCCTGGGGCACACAGCCATTGGCACTGGCGCGATGAGCACGGCACAGTCGTCCGCAAGCGCTGGGGCAACCGCAAGCCGGTGCCCGGCTACATCAAGCGCATTCAGGCCGGTGCGCCGGTAGAAGAGACATACGAACTGATCGATGACCGCACGGCGATGGGGGAGACGATGATGGTCGGGTTGCGGCTGGTGCAAGAAGGGGTACCGTTTGCACGTTTTGCGGCTGATCACGGGGTAGATCTGCGCACCTGCTTTGCTGATGAACTGGCAACCCTCACCGCCTGGGGCTTGCTGGAGAGCAATGCTGACCGGGTGCGACTGACCCCGCGCGGTTTGATGGTGGGCAATCAAGTATTTGCCAGATTTTTGCCTGGGTGATAACGGGCAATAACGATAAGTCACATTTCACAAGAGGGGCGAGGCATTCGGGGCGACAACCAGGTTTTGTTCCCGAAAGCTCGCTCCAAATGCCTGGCCCCTACGAAAGGGACAACCGCCATGACACGGGCGATCTATCCCGGCACTTTTGACCCGATGCACTATGGGCATATTGACATTGCGGCCCGCGCCAGTGCGATCTTTGACGAACTCTTGGTGGCGATCTATGATGCCCCCCCCAAAAAACTGCTCTTCACCACCGAAGAGCGGTTGGAGATGGCGCACCTGGCGCTGCACCACCTGCCCAACGTGGGGGTCATCCCCTACAGTGGGCTGACGGTGGCGTGTGCGCGCCAGCATGGGGCCAAAGTGGTGGTGCGCGGGTTGCGCAACGTCGCTGATTTTCAATATGAACATCAAATGGGCTGGTCCAATCGCCAACTCGCGGCAGAAGTAGAACTCTGTTGCCTCTTCTGCAATGGGGACTACGCCCAGTTGAGCGCGACGATTGTCAAAGAAGTAGCTGGCCTGGGTGGCGATATTAGCCAGTGGACGCCTCCCCATGTACAGAGTGCGCTGGCGGCTCGGTTTGCACAATTGCACAGGGACGAACAGACGCAACAGGGCACGGGTCGCGAAGGCAAGCTGGCCCACCGTGATTGAGAACCGGGATTCATCGCTCGCCCACGCTCTACGGGTGAAAGGAGGTGGCTTATTGCCATTTTACAGCTGATCGATCAACTTGTTGGCGCGCTCAACCGCAGTCGGCGGCTGCCCCTCTCCTCGCTGGCGATCGTCAATGTGGACGAACTGGCCCAGATGCTCGAACGAATGCGCATCAGTGTACCCAGCGCCATTATGGAAAGCGAACGCACCTTGGCCGAACGCGATGCGATTGTGGCCGAAGCCCGCGCCGAGGCCGACCGTCTGTTGCAACAGGCACGCCAGCGCGTGGCCGAGTTGCTCAGCGACCAAGCTGTCGTCACCGCCGCCCATGCTGAAGCCAATCGAGTCATCGAAGAGGGCCGGTTGGCCGCTCGCCGCCGCACCGAAGAAGCCGATCAATACGCCATGCAGGTCTTGGAAGATCTGGCGCAGAAACTTGACACCATCCGGCGGCAGGTGGATAACGGCGTACAGGTGATGCGCACCCACCGCTTGGCTCAACCCGATGAGCGGGCCAACGGCGCGGGCGAGTAAAGGTTTGACAGGAGCCGTCGCGAACGCTATAATGAGACTTCGTTTTTGTGGTTGTACTGCACCTTGACATCTCCTGTGCGAACAGGACGTAATAAGAGCCACCTGGAGAACGGCTGCTGCGCAACACGCAATTGTACCCACAAAGGGCTGTACACATAGAGGGATTGACATGCAATTCAATGTTGCCCAACTGCTGAAAGAAGCCACCGGTGCAGTTCGGCGCTATGAGCTGAACGAGGAGATCACCAGCCTTGATCCTGAGCTGGCTGTACTCGGCCCATTGGTCGGTGTGGTGCAGTTGTTGCGCACCAACAGTGGTATTCTCGTCACGGGCGAATTGAGCACGGCAGTGCGGGCCACCTGTAGCCGCTGCGAAGCGCCGATTGCCCTACCGGTTCGCTTTCATTTGGCTGAAAACTTTCGCCCGTTGACCGAAGTCGAAACTGGGCGCTACTTGCGCCCCGACGAATTTAAAGGCGATGCGGATGATCTTGAAGACGCTGCCTTGCTGATCAACGAACACCATCTGCTGGATCTAAGTGAAATTGTGCGGCAGAATATCTGGCTAACGTTGCCCATGTATCCGGGCTGTAACTGGGAAGGAGCCGGCGAATGCCCCAATTTAATCAGCGCCTTGCGCACGCTGACGGATGTTCGCCTGTTGCACGAGGATGATTCAACTGCTACGGACGAAGTGGATCCTCGCTGGGCAAGCTTGCTCAAGCTGCGTGACCGAACCGAGGCTGAGGGGCGGTAAAATCAGAACCCAGACTTTTGTCAAATGCCTGGGTTCTCTTGCTAAGTAAAAAAAGTGTGATTTTGAGGAGAAATAAAAATGGTTCCACATCCAAAACGCAAATTGAGCAAAGGCTCAAAGTATCGTCGCCGCGCCCATGATGCGCTCGGCGTGCCAAAACTGGTGGAATGCACCCAGTGTCACCAGATGATGTTGCCGCACCGGGTCTGCCCTCATTGCGGTCAGTATCGTGGGCGGCAGGTGCTCGAAGTGGGCGACGCCACGAAGACATCCTGAGGCAAGCATAATCAGGGGATTTGGAGTCATCGCCAAATCCCCTTTTTTGTGTACTGAAATCGCAACCATGGCTGAATTCGCTTTTCTTCAACAACTTTCCACCACAGCGTTGCTCTTTCCTGGTCAAGGCAGCCAGCAAGTCGGCATGGGGCGCGACCTCGCCAGCGCCTATCCGGCGGCACACCAGACCTTTGCCGAGGCGGATGAGGTGTTGGGCTTTCGGTTGAGCCAACTCTGCTTTGCGGGGCCGGAGGCCGACCTGACCGACACGCTCAACGTTCAACCGGCGCTCTTGGTGACCAGTGTGGCCCTGTTGCGGGCCATCGCCAGTGAACTGGGTACCACACCGGTCGCCCAGCCAGCATCCTCGACGGTCTATGTTGCCGGTCATAGCCTCGGCGAATATACAGCCTTGGTGGCCACCGGCAGCTTGACCTTTGCCGATGGCGTGCGCCTGGTGCGCGAGCGTGGCCGCTTGATGCAGGCCGCGGGCCGCGAACAGCCAGGGCTGATGGCCGCCGTACTTGGTTTGGACGAAGATAAAGTGGCCCAGATCTGCGCCGAAGTCGCCCAGGGTGGCGGGGTTGCCGGGGTGGCCAACGACAATTGTCCCGGCCAAGTGGTCATCTCTGGAGATCGCCCAGGCATGGAGGCGGCAATGGCGGCGTTGAGCGCTGCCGGGGCGCGCAAGATCGTCCCGCTAGCCGTCACCGTGGCCTCACACAGCCCGCTCATGGCTCCGGCTGCCGCCGCGCTCGGTGCTGCTATCGAGGCCACGCCCTTTGCTGCGCCGACCGTGCCGGTGATCGGCAACACCACGGCCCAGCCATTGACCGGTGTAGCCGAGATTCGCGCTGAACTGACAGCCCAATTGACTGGCAGTGTGCGCTGGACGGCCTCGATGCAGGCGTTGCTGACGGCGGGCGTCACCACCTTTGTGGAAGTTGGCCCCGGTGATGTGTTGAGTGGGCTGATGAAACGCATTGACCGGAACGCTGGCCGGCTGGCGGTCAACTCTGTGGAAAGTGTGCAAGCCTTTGTCGCAACTGTACGATAACCATTCAACCAACTCGCACTTTTGCGCTAGTCACGGTATAATGTCGCTATGAGTATTGATCTAACGGGTAAAGTCGCCCTTGTCACCGGTAGCAGCAGTGGGATCGGCGCGGCGATTGCCAAAGAACTGGCAAGCTGTGGCGCACAGTTGGCGATTCACTACCGCGGCAACGCCGAGGGGGCCAACCAGGTAGCGGAAGTCATCCGCACTCAGGGCGGTCTCTGCACCCTCTATCAGGCCGATGTTAGCAACACCGAGCAGGCCGCCGAGTTGGTCAAACGCGTACAGAGCGATCTGGGCCGACTCGACATTTTGGTCAACAATGCGGGCACCACGCGTGACACCCTGCTGATGACCATGAAAGAAGAGGATTGGGATACTGTCATCGCCACCAACCTCAAAAGTGTCTATGCGGTGTCGCGTGCTGCTTTGCGTGGCATGATCAAACATCGCTGGGGGCGCATCATCAATATCAGCAGCGTGGTTGGCTTGGCCGGGCAAGCCGGTCAGGCCAATTATGCGGCCAGCAAAGCAGGCATTATCGGCTTTAGCAAAAGTCTGGCGCGCGAAGTCGCCAGCCGCAACATCACCGTGAATGTGGTCGCCCCCGGGTTTATCCCCACCGCGCTGACCGATGTGCTCAACGAGGAGCAGCGGCAGGCGATTTTACAGGAGACGCCACTGGGCCGTATGGGCACCCCTGAAGAGGTGGCCTGGGCTGTCGCCTTTTTGGCAGCAGAACGGTCAGGCTTTATCACCGGCCAGGTGCTCACGGTCGATGGTGGTCTGGTGATGATGTAACCGTCGGAATCCGTTACCGTGGCCATTTATTGTGATGGTACTTTTGGAGCTCATGGTCGAACAGAACAATGGTCTCTCTGCACTGAAACCAACGGTCAGTAGCCCCGCTTCCCCCGGCGCAACCAGAGCACGCGAGCCGGGCAAACTCAGCCATGAGTGGATCCGCGAACGACGCCGGGCACGACGACTGGCGCTTCAGGCGCTCTTTGAGATCGACGTTAGCCGTCATCGCCCTGGTGATGTGGTCGATTCGCGGCTGGCGGACGCCCGGGCTGAAGAGCCAGCAGAGTTTAGCCATGGGGCGGAGTTTCTGCGTTGGCTGGTCAGTGGGGTGATAGAGCACAAACCTGCGCTCGACAAAATGATCCAGGGCTATGCCCCTGATTGGCCGGTTGATCAACTAGCGGTGGTCGACCGCAACATTTTGCGGTTGGCGATCTTTGAGATGGGTAGTCATGATGCGGACACACCCCCGAAGGTGGTGATCAACGAAGCCGTGGAACTGGGGAAACTGTTTGGCAGCGACAGCAGCCCGCGCTTCATCAATGGGGTGCTCGGGTCGGCGCTGGATGAGGCCATGAGGAAGCCATTTTAGCTATGGACAATGTTCTTGGGATCGGCATCGCCGAGTTGTTCTTCATTGCCGTGATTGCGCTGATCGTGCTTGGCCCAGAGCGGCTGCCCGGCACCCTGCGGCAAATTGCCAAATTTTGGGGCTATCTGCGCAATCTTTCGCGCGAACTCACCTCGCAATTTAGCGAAGAGTTCAAAGCGCTCGAAGACCTCAATCCGCGCAAGTTGCTCAACGAATTGGCCGACGAGGAGCTGGCAAAAGAGATTCGTTCCACTGCCAAAAGCGCCCCAGCCAAACCGGCTACAACAGCAGCCAGCAAGACGACAACAGCCGCAGCAAAACCAGCCTCGTCAGCAGCAACCAAGCCGGCCACGCCCAAACCCGCCACACCTAAGCCCCCAACCCCAAAACCGGCTGCGAAGTCACCGACCAAGCCGAAGAGCACAGCTACAACAACGGCCACAACGGAGCCAGCCTCCGTAGAGAGTGCAGCGACGGAGAACACCATTTTGCCGCCGCCCGCGCCCGAATCAACCATTGCCGTCAACGGTGATGCCCCAAGCCGCAAAGAGCCAGTAGTGAACGCGGCCGAGCCAAGCCCGGCAGAACAGCCTGCGCTGGTCAACGCCACCGCAACCGCAGCGATAAACGGGGCGGATGCGACCGAGCGGACGGAGAGTGCCGGATGAGCCAACAAGCCCCGCCCCTGGACGCCATCGATACCGTCGAAGCCAGCCAGATGACCTTGATGGAACATCTGAATGAGTTGCGCGTCCGGCTGATGTGGGTCATTGGGGCGCTCTTTCTCTTTACGATGTTGGCGTTTGCCTTTGCCCGCCCGATCTTGGAATTTATCCGCACGCCGCTAGATGAGAACAGCGTTCTCATCGCCATTGGGCCGACCGACACGATCATTAATGTCTTCAAAGTCAGCTTTATGGTCGGTGCGTCGCTCTCGATGCCGGTGATCGTCTATCACCTGATCGCGTTTGCCACACCTGGTCTCTACCCACACGAAAAACGCTCGCTTTTCTTGACACTGCCGGCGATCTTTGCGCTCTTTATCGGTGGCATGGCCTTTGCGTTTTATGTGATGCTGCCAGTGGCTATCAGCTTTTTGCAGAGTTTCTTTGGCGACTTGATCGAGCAGAACTGGACTTTTGACCGCTACGTCGGCTTCATTACCCGCGTGGTCTTTTGGATCGGCGTCTCGTTTGAAATGCCAATTGTGTTGGCCTTTCTGGCGCGCACTGGCTTGGTCAGTGGGAAACAACTGCTGGGCTTCTGGCGCCATGCGATCGTGATCATCGCCATCGTCGCTGCCATTATCACGCCGACGGTCGACCCGATCAACATGGCAATTGTGATGGCCCCGCTCATTGTGCTCTACTTCCTAAGTGTCGGGCTGGCCTACCTGCTCTACAAGCCGCGCACCCCGCGTGATTTTAGTCAAGAGCCGTTTCTCAAAGAGTAATGCGTAAAGCGTAATGCGTAAAGAGTAAGGCGTAATGGGTAATGTAGAGAAGCCTGGTTTTTCAGAGAGCTGGGCTTCTCTGGCAACTTCCACGACCTATGGCTGATCGCTTCGATTTGATTGCCCGCAAGCACGCTGTGCGCCAACAGATCGAACAGACGCGCCGTCAGCTAGAAGGCGAGCGGGCCAAAGGGACGCAGGTGCAGCAACGCACACTGGCCCAGCTAGAAACCCAACTCGATCAGCTGATGGCGGCTGAATACAACCTGCGCGTGGCAATCGATCAGAGCAAAATCACTCGCTAACTGTACCGAGACCTCGCTTGTGCTCTCAATGGGGCGTGCGCTGTTGCGCTGGTTGGTAACGGGGGATGTCAGGATGAGCCGCGCCCTGGCCCGTTCTGATCTCTACGCGCCCTCTCCCTGGCTGGACAAGGTCGCCACAGTGGGTGCTCACCTGGGTGATACCTGGCTGTGGGTCTTGATTGCGGCCCGTTTGTTGCATCACGCCCATCAACAGCCCACTGTGGACGGTGGCCGACAAGTGCGTTTGACCTGGCAGTGGATCGGTGCGCTCTGTAGCGCAATCATCGTCACCGTGGCGCTCAAACAAGGAGTCCGCCGCCCCCGCCCGCTGACGGCGAGTTTTCTCTACGGCCCCGGCCCGGATGTTCACAGCTTTCCTAGCGGTCACGCCATGCGGCTGGGTGTGATCTGCGCGTGGCGTCAATGGCTTTGGCCACACGCCCCGCATCTCCTCTGGCTGCTGGCGCTATCGGTGAGTTGGAGCCGCGTCCGCTTGGGCATTCACTACCTCGGCGATATCGCTGTCGGTTTTGCGTTGGGCTGGGGGATCGGTGAGTGGTGGAAGGAGATTGGAAAGAGGTAGACAGGTACACGAAGAACCTGTTTGGAAAGGTTGCTCGCCCTCGTACTCTTCCTCGTTCTGACACAACTTTCGAGAATGAGGAAGAGTACGAACCAAGGTGGCAACGAAGCGTAATTTGAACCCTTGTAAACAGCTTCTAAGATTCTACCTGGGTACTTATCTACCCATCTACCCCCTCTGCGCCAACTTTGCTTTTTCTTCTTCCACTAGCAAACGGCGCAGAACCTTGCCGACCTGGCTCTTGGGCAAATCATCTCGAAATTCAATCAGCGCGGGCACCTTGTAAGGAGCCAGATTCTCTTTGCAAAAGGCGCGAATCTCTTCTTCTTTGACGCTCTGCCCCTCTTTGAGCACCACATATGCCTTGACCGTCTCACCCCGTTTGGGGTCGGGCACACCGGCCACCGCCGCCTCACGCACCGCCGGGTGCATAAAAAGCACTTCTTCGACCTCGCGCGGCACCACATTGTAGCCGCTGGCAATGATCAAATCTTTCTTGCGATCCACGATGTAGAGGTAGCCATCTTCGTCCATCTTGGCGATGTCGCCGGTGTGGAGCCAACCTTCGCGGTTAATAGTATTGCCCGTCTCATCTGGACGATTCCAGTAGCCCTTCATCACTTGTGGTCCGCGCAAGAGCAATTCACCCTCTTGTCCAACGGGGAGCGGCGGGTAAGTTCCATCAGGTGACGGATCGAGCGAGACAACACAGACTTCGGTGTTGGGCACAGGCAAACCAATTGACCCGATGCGCACCTCGCCGTTGATCGGGTTGGCCGTGGCAACCGGTGACGATTCTGTCATGCCAAAGCCTTCCACCAAACTGCCACCCGTGATGCTCTTGAACTGCTGGGCCACCTCGATGGGTAATGCCGCCCCGCCGCTGAGACACGCCTTTACGGAACGCAGATTGTACTCTTTCACTTTCGGGTGGTTGATTAGACCAACATACATGGCCGGCACACCCGGATAGAGCGTCACCCGTTCGTTGTGGATGATCTCCAGAATGAGGTTGATGTTGCGCGGGTCCGGTGTGATGATCAATTCGGCCCCTGTGGAGAGCGCAAAGAGCATGGCGACCGTCATCCCGTAAACGTGGAAAAAGGGCAACGCGCCCAGCACTTTTTCTTTGCCGGCCTCAGCCGCGACAAACCACGCTTGCATCTGGGCGGCATTGCTGACCAGGTTGCGATGGGTGAGCATAGCGGCTTTGGGCGTGCCCGTTGTGCCACCAGAATATTGAAAGAGGACAACATCGTCCGGTGCGGTGGGGGTGGGCGTGGGTTTGCCGCTGGCCCCTTTCAGCAGCTC
>Ga0224722_1000771_pt1 | contig 18486 bp, 14 predicted proteins | sample Balambano_FR1_Me_FD_161646 | JGI IMG/M metagenome (GOLD analysis project Ga0224722, IMG submission 161646) | Freshwater sediment microbial communities from Lake Towuti, South Sulawesi, Indonesia - Balambano_FR1_MetaG | ecosystem: Environmental > Aquatic > Freshwater > Lake > Sediment | place... | reverse complement strand
ATTCGCTTAAACGTTCTGGCGTTTACAGTGAATTATTATCTGACAGATGTACTGTCTCCGGAGAACGGGCCAACCCAAGTCATTCCAGGATCGCATCTGTTCGGCAAGTTTTGCGATGGTGATATTTCAGAATACGCCGATCGAATTTATAGCTGCCTGGGAGCAATGGGTTCTGCCGTTTGTTTTAACAATCAAGTCTGGCATCGAGGTTCTAGAAACTCTTCCTCTATCACTCGCTACGTTACACAAATTACGTATGCTAAGCGATTAGTTGGACACAAATACGCACCATTCATGAATTATCAGATGCCTAGCCATTGCTACGAAGGTGCAGACCCGAGATTGAAGAAACTCTTGGGATTCCTCCCTAGTGGTGCCTATAACTGACCTGACACCTCACAAGATATTTGTAAGGAGTATGCAGAATAACAAAGCTGTTGCAGCAACTGAATCAAGTTGCGAGTTAGATGTAAAGGCTGCTGGCAGCCGCTGAACAGTGCTGTTATGCTAACTCACGAAGTCCATTAATGTTGTCGGCTTCAGTTTGAGATTAGGCAAGCAAAAATTTTTGGCTTTGTTGTTACGTCCAGAAAGGTCGTTGGCGATCGCCAAAGTTAAGTGTTGGTATGCTGTCTAGCATAAAAATTAGCGATCGTACTAAAGTCTAGCTTGTGCGACTAGTTTTTCAATGAGGACACGTCCAGGGACAATTAATTTTGCCGATTCTGATCCGCCGCGATCTTGCTCCATTGCCAAAATACCGTAGTACTCGTTCTGGCGATCGATCCAAGGATAAAATCCAAATGCTCCAAGACTAGAGTTGACTTGGCGAGTGCAGTTTGCCTCGATGCATTCGACCCAGTTCCCCAATCCGTATTCCATTTTGTAGGGATAACGAGCCGCTGGCGAATACTTAATTTTAGTTTGCGGTTTGAATTGGCTAGTTTCCATCATGGCAATCAGGTCGGGGCGAATAATCTGACGACCGTTATATTTGCCCTTTTGGTACACCATTCTCAGAAATTTAGTATAGTCTGCACTACTGATCTGCAGACCCCCATCAAGGCGAGGATTGCGGGTGGGCTGGGCTAAAATACGCCGATCGCCGATCGTCCCCCCACCGTAACGAGTCTGGGGCAAGAGTCCGAGGGGCTGAGTGATGTACTTAGCGAAAATCTGATCCCAGCTTTGTTTTGTGGCAACTTCCGCCATCCTGCCCGCCACCATCATGTGGGTAGCACCGTACTCAAAGAAACTTTCTGGTTGGGGATTGCGACTAGCGCGGTTTACCTGTTGAGTGCAATTGTCCAGGCTACTCCGATGGTCGAACTGACAGAGCCCCCCTTGATTTAGTCCTGAAGTAAAGGAAAGTAGATGCTTGAGGTTGATTTGACCCGCCGCCCCCTGCCAATTCAGCCATTTGCCAGTCGTGTCGGTAGGCTGAAGGATGCCGTCGGTTGCCATTGCCATAAATACTGCCCCTGTGACCCACTTGGTTGCTGAGGCAATCGCCACCGGTGCCTGCGGGTTGAACTGCCCTTTACGATGCTCAAAAATCAAGCGATCGGTTTTGCCATCATAGACAGTAAGTTGTAATGATTTGATGGGAGCTTTATCCAGGTAACTTCTAATTTGGGATGCAATGTCGGTCTGGGCAATGGGGGCACTGACTAAACCGTCAATCCAGATCGAGGCGATCGCTACCAGCAGCACCAAACCCATAAAAAGTCTACGGATAACCATTTTCTCTCCTCACTAACTTAGGCTAAGTATAGGACGACGACATTCAATGCTTAGTTGCCTCCTAATGGCCATCGCCAAGATTAAGAGAGCATAAATTATTGAGGCATAAAAAATTATTGGAGCGGACAGAATTCTGATGTTTTGATACGGAGCAAGGATTTAGGTCTGCCGCTCAACTTCACTGTTAGCGAGATAGTGGCTGAGGAATTTCTGAGACGGCTGCAAACCGCGGCTGGCGTTGCAACGTTTCCCAAATGGCTTGGTGATAGAGCGTCGCTACATTAGCAAAGTCCAGAACGATGTGGTTTTCCTGAAGATAGCCTCGCTGGTGGTCTTGCTGAATGGTTTGCTCCATTGCTCGGAGCTGTGATAAAGGGGGGAGCGATCGGAAAAATGTGCGGTAGGCATCCACTTGATTCTCGACCAAAAAGCCATATCGACCGTTTTGCAGCAGGTGCCGCATGCGATCGCAGGGAATAGTCAGCACTGGCCGATGACTCGCCAAATACTCTGGGACTTTTAAGCTAGCACTGGTCATTTCGCCGCCGTAATAGCGACTGGCATCGTAGGGCGCTACGCACAGATCTGCTGCTGCAATGTATGACGCTGCTTCAGATTGGGGCAAGCGTCCATGAAAGATAGCTGCAGCTCCAACTTGCTGCGCTAGTGCTTCTAGTTCAGCCTGCTTAGCTCCATCCCCAACTAAGTGCAAGGTGACTCCAAGAGGGGCTTCTTGTCCTAAAGCTGCAATTAGCGGAGCAGGTTCCTGAATAAACCGATTGAGAGAGCCAATGTAGGTCAGCACGTAATCCTCGGCTGGGATGCCCAGGATTTGGCGGCACTGCTGGCGATCGCGCGGATGAAAAATATCAGGCTGAATCCCCATTGAAATAGGATACACAGCCATTTCTGGATGAATCCAGCCCTGTCGCTGCAAAAACTGCTGCATTTGTACCGTTTCCACAATCAAACCAGGACTTTGACGAATCCAACGTCGCCTTAACATCTGGCGTGTTTCCTGAAATCGAAACCGAAAGGCTTGCTTGGCCAACTCTCGTGGTGAATAGAGCGATCGGCGATCGGTCAAATAGTTAAACTCTGCCTCTATTACCGGTAAAGTTGGCACATCGAGACGCCGAAACATTGAACCCAGTAACCCCAGCATTGGCCACTCGTACTCAATCACCACATCAAAATTAGTCGCGTGGATCTTGGCAAATCGTGCCAACGCCTGTCCGTACTTCCATGTACCTAAATAATTATCAGGGCTGAAATAGCTCCGCTTGCTTTGCTGCTCTTCCTCTGGCAAGTCGGTCATAGCCACTATAGAAATGCAGGGATAGCCCATAGTGACTTCATCAAACATGGTTCGGAAGGCCAACGTAATATCAAAGTCCTGCTGCAGATAGGGCAGAATGGGTAAAATGACTAGGACATAGGGAACATGAGCCCTGTAGTTGACTCCTGGTAGAGTGAAACAAACTCGTGGCTTGCGTCGTAAATTATCTATGGATTGCCCAGGGTTGGCGTTGGCAGATGATGAGCTATTCATATTAGCTAAGCGGGAAAGTTTCTAAAGAGGATCATTGCGATCGCCTCCTATGTGCAATTGCAAAGATCAACTTTCTAAAGGGTTTTGTATCCGAACGTGAATTTCGTCAACAGGGAGACGCTAATTATTCACTTGTTCTGGCGCTTACTCTGGTGAAATGCGTGCAGTTAATCAAATTCTTGGGAACAATCGCTAGCAAGAGGCGCTAATAAGCCATCAATGCTAGCACGATTTTTCTGCTGCTGATATTGGTGCAGCCCTTGTGTACCTTTGCGCTTTGCCCAATCTAGCAGCCGCTGGCGCTGCCCCACAAGCTCATAGGTGGGTACCCCATAGCCACAGGAGGTTTGTACCCGATGAATTTCGGCAGTGATGATTTGGCGCCTTCCCGCGATCGCTGGAAGTTGATTAACGAGGTGATTCCAGTCTGGAGAATCTGGCAGGACAACATGACCACGACCGTAGAGGCGCAGGATGCACGGAGGCTCCTGAAACGCACAGAACATAAATGTAATTCGCCCATTTTCCAGTAGGTGGGCAGAGGTTTCGTTGCCACTACCGGTCAAATCCAGATAGGCTACTTGCGTAGGGGAAAGCACCCGAAAGCTATCTAAGCCTTTGGGAGAAAGGTTGACATGCCCCGTTGCTGCAAGGGGAGCAGTTGCCACAAAGAACATGGACTGAGCCGCAATGAAGGCTTGCAGTTCATCGGTAATGTGGGAAAACACTTTAGCCATGCTTAACGACTAGATGGGAAGGCGATTGATGTTTTGGTTTGAGCCGATTACGACCATAGCACTGCCGCGATCGAGGCGCTTGCTAGGCATAGGGTTAATTTCAAATTTGCCATCCTGGCTTACGGCTAATACGTTAAGGCCATAGCTGCTGCGTAGGCGGAGCTCGGCGATCGTCTTACCTGCAAATTCCTCTGGCACAATTACTTCTACAATACTGTTTTCGGTGTCTAGCTCAAACCGCTCCAAAATACCTGGTTTGGTCAGTGCCCGTGCTAGTTCGCAGCCCGATTCGTGTTCTGGAAACACGACCAAATCGGCTCCCACTTTTTTTAACAATTTGACGTGGATTTCTGAGGAGGCTTTGGCGACAATGTGGGGCACACCACCTTCTTTCACGTTCAGGGTGGTGATGATGCTTTCTTGGACGTAATTGCCGATCGCCACGATTACAGTGTCTTGCTCAAAAATGCCAGCCTCCCGCAAGGCCGCCGGTTGGGTAGAATCTATTTGGCGGGCATGGGTGGCAATGCGATCGGCCAAGATTTGTGCTACCCGATCCTCGTTGTAGTCCACACACAGCACGTCATAGCCCTGATCTCTCAGCGTTGAGGCCACTGCTCTACCAAATCGCCCCAACCCAATCACTGCAAACTGCTTATTTTTTGCGTCTCCTCGGAGGGACTGAAAGAAATTGAGAGAAGATAAATTTACCAAAGTTTACTTGGCTCCTTTTCTATAAATCAGTAGAGCAATCAGGTTTCTAGCAACAATAAACGCTAGATATGGTTTATTAAAAGCTGTTAACTAACTTATCAAGATTAATAAATCTTTGCGTAGAAAAAGTTGGTGGCAAGGCAGACGATCAAGCATAAGAATCTGAAAGATAGGTAAGAAAACCGCTCTATTGCTCCTGCAGAACATCACCATTTGCCTCAACCAACCAGCATGTTCTCTTCTGGATAGCGAACAAATGTGGGTTTTGGGTCGCCCACCAGCGCTGAAATTAGCAGCAAGATGCCTACTCGGCCAATGTACATGGTGATGATTAGTGCCAGCTTAGCCACGATCGAAAAGGTTGGTAGCAGTGTTACCCCAGTTGAAAGCCCAACTGTAAAGTAGCCTGACACCACCTCAAACACAATTTGAATGAAAGCCAGCTCTGGATCCGAAATGGAAATAATCATCACCATCAGGATTACCACTGTAAGTGACCCAAAGGTCACGCCTACGGCTTTCAAGATTAGGGATTGGGGAATTTGGCGATCGTAGAGGGTCACCGACTCCCGTCCCTGCAAGATGGCCTTGGTGCAACTGCTGAGAATCCGCACTGTCGTGGTTTTGATCCCTCCTGCTGTGCCACCAGGACTCCCGCCTATGATCATGAGGGCGATTGTTAGAAACAGCCCTGCTTGAGTCATTTTGGAATAGTCGATCGAGTTGAACCCCGCAGTTCTAGGTGTAACTGACAAAAACCAAGCTGACATTAACCGAGTCGGCAAATCCATAGGGGCAAGAGTGCCTTGATTGCGGCTTTCTACCAGCAGCAGCGCGATCGTGCCCACCCCCAGCAAAATCAACGTTGTTGTAGTTGCCACTTTGAAATTTAGGGAAAGCACAACTGGGCAGTGGCGGCGACGCATTTTTTCCCGTAGCCATAGATAGCTTTCAAACAGCACGTCGTAGCCAATCCCACCGAAGATAATCAAGCCTGGAATGATTAAGTTAACCGGTAGTGAGCCTTGATACCCAATCAAACTATCTGAAAACAGGCTGAAGCCTGCGTTATTCCAGGCACTGACGCTGTGAAAAATGCCTAGCCACAGGGCTCGATCCAGCCCATACTTCGGTGCAAACACGACTGCTAGCAACACTGCTCCCACAATCTCAAACATCAAAGTCAGCCCAACAATAGACTTCAATACCTGAGTTGTTCCTTGAATTTCGTCGCGATCGAGCGCCTGCTGGATGGCTATCTTATCTCGCAAGCGAAACCTACGCCCCAACAGCAACAGCAAAAATGTCGTAGCTGTCATGTAGCCCAGCCCACCAATCTGAATTAGCAACAGAATGATGACATGACCTACTGATGAAAAATACGTGGGCGTGTCTACCACGATATGACCGGTTACGCAAGTAGCAGACGTTGCTGTAAACAATGCAACCAGGGTATGTTCAGCAAACTGTTGCCAACTGGTAATGCCGGCCTGGGTACAAATAGGCAGGGATAGCAGCAGCGTTCCTACGCTGATAACTGCCAGAAACCCCAAGCAAATTGTCCGTGAAACTGTCATAGGGGAACCTTACACCAAAAGGAATAGTTGCTCATCATTAGGCAACTATTTGACTTGTCTCAGGTTGATTCTCAATCGTCAAGCCTTTCTACCAAAAAGCCCCTTGCAAACTTTTCCTAGCCCAGCACCTGACCCGATCGCCCTGGCAAGGTCAGGTGAAGTACATTGCCCTCCCAGTAAAATTTGCTAAATCCAAAGAGAGGCTTTTCGGGCAAGGTTGGCAAATCTACCGTGGGGATTGTTATCTGGACTGGGTCAGTACCCACATTAACCGCCACGATCGCAGCAGTAGTCTCCAGCACCCGCGCAAAAACATAGACATCGCCCTGAGCATAGAGACTATGGTAAGCGCCGATGCGCAGGACTGGATGGGCATGGCGTAGAGCAATCAAACTTTGGTGATAGTCCATTAGGGTATGGTTCCAGGTCGATCGCGCTGGAAAGCTGCGACGACTATCCGGATCAATACCGCCGGGTAGCCCCACTTCATCGCCGTAGTAGATGCTGGGAGCCCCTGGAAAAGTAAGTAGCAGTAGCGTGGCCAACTCTACACTGGCCACATCATCGCCAGCAATGGTGAGCAAGCGAGCTGTGTCGTGGCTGGCGAGTAAGTTCAGTTGTGACAAGTGAACTTCCCAGGGATAGCGTTCCAGCAATGCTTGAATCTTGTCGGCATAGGCTGTGGCAGAAAGGCTAGGGTAGGGGTGGTAGGAGCGCCCTTCTACGTACTTGCGAATGACCCGATCGCCCGCAGTAAAGGCGATCGTTGGCCCAGTGAACAGGTAATTCATCACCCCATCAAACTGAGAGCCATCCAACCACTCCAAAGCATCACCCCAAATTTCCCCAACGATGTAAGCATCAGGGTTAACAGCCTTGACCCGCTGGCGAAAGGCTTGCCAGAAACCTGGGGTGGTAATTTCGTTAGGCACATCTAACCGCCAACCATCAATCCCAAAGTTCAGCCAGTATTCAGCAATGTCCAGCAGGTAATCTTGGACTTCTGTATTGTCGTGGTTAAACACAGGTAGGGCACGGTTATCCCACCAGCTAATGTAGTTAGCTGGGAGGTCGCCTCGGTAGGGAGCCAGCGGCCAACCTTCGATACGAAACCAGTCAATCCAAGGGGAATAGGGGCCGTTTTCCAAAATGTCATTAAAAAAGAAGAATCCTCGACTGCAATGGTTAAAGACGCCATCTAATACCACTTTCATTGATCGCTGGTGGCAGCTATCCAGGAGCGATCGCAGCGCTGCGTTACCCCCCAGAATTGGATCTACCTGGTAGTAATCGTGGGTGTGATAGCGGTGATTGCAGGCAGACTGGAAAACAGGAGTGAAGTAAATGGCTGTAATGCCTAACTCCTGTAGGTAATCAAGCTGTTCCAGCACACCCCAGAGGTCACCCCCTTTGTACCCTTGTGCTGTGGGAAGTGCATCCCAGGGTTCCCAGTTGGCAACTCGTGGCAACTTTGTAGGCGGGTTATGGCTACGAGCAAAGCGATCGGGAAAGATTTGGTAAAAGACAGCGTGCTTCACCCAATCTGGCGTTTCGATAGCCCGACTTTGAACAAGCGTTGACATATGCTTAATTCACCCTATTTTCGGCGATAGGCCACAGCTGCAGACCTCACGACTTAGGCACAAATCCTGACTCTTGATAAATCCAAGCAATCCCATCAGGATCCAAGTCCTGTGCCCACTCCGAGAAATTGGGTCGGTTTTTGTAACGGCTAATCGTGCTGGCATGTACGCCCAGGCGGTTAGCCAGTCGCCGCCCTGACAATGGCTGGCTCAAATCTATCGGCTCAAACAGTTCCCGGTAAGCATCCCAAAGCACTAACACCAGTGCAAAGGCAATAACCGCTATCATTTCTGGGCGTTCCAGGTAGGGCTTAAAGGCACCCAGCCAATCGTCTTCTGCTGTAGGGGGTTGTACCAAAGCACCAAGAGTTGGAACCTGGGAAGACGGAGGGGGAGAAAAGGGAGATTCTCCACTGGCCAGTTGAGTCGGTTCAGCACTGGCCGATCGCGGCTGCCCAGGTTCTGGGATCGCAGGGGTGGTGGCTATAATCTCTCCCTCAGTTACTTCTACAAGATCTGTTGTCACCGAAGCTTCTAACACTGGAGTTGCTTCAGGAGAATCTAGAGAGTCCAGCGACACCATTTGCAAAGGAGTAGTCGTTATCGTCTCGGAGGGATCATCGGCTTGAGAGACTGGAATGGGAGTCACTGGCAGGGGTTGGAATGAGTCGTTCATGATGAGAGGCAGACTGGTGAGGGTGGATGAGATTTCTATGACTAGGAGGCGCGATCGCACAATCAAAAACCTCACCTACAAAATGCCATACCGCGTGAACGGGTGAAGCTATCTCGAATGCATTTGGCTGCAATTTAGCTATAGACCCAGGTCATAAGACCTAGGTCATAACTTTAACTTCCGTTAACCTTCGCAGAGAGCAATGATCATACGATGAGGGAGTTTCTGTTTTACGGTTCGATCGCCTATGGATAGCCACGCGCTTGCCCGATACATTGAACAAACTGATGGGATTTCAAAACCTTGGCTGTTGGTGCAACTGCGCCTTAAAAAATTACAAGAACGCCGCAGTGAATTAACGCCTGAGGTGTACGCAGAAGAGCTAGCAGGTATCCATCAGGACTTGATGAAATTGGGAAAGTGGTGGTCGGGTATAGAAGACGAGGTATTTGACTAACCATGACAAAATCTGAAGTAACCCCAGTTGAAATTGACTTAGAAGATTCCCGGTATTACGTCAACCGTGAGCTAAGTTGGCTTGAGTTTAACCGCCGCGTTCTGCACGAAGCATTTGATCCTCGGACTCCCTTTCTGGAGCGGTTAAAGTTTTTGGCTATCTTCAGTTCCAACCTGGATGAGTTCTTCATGGTTCGGGTTTCAACCATCAAAGAGCAAGCCGCCTCTCGCGTCAGCGTGCTGCCTCCTGATGGGTTAACGCCTCAGCAGCAGTTAGATGAAATCAATAAGCGCCTACGTCCGATGGTTGTGGAGCAGCACCGCTACTTTGAACAGGAAATGCGTGCCCTAATGGCCGAAAAGGGTATTCATCTGTTGAACTACATTGACCTCAATCAAGAGCAACGGTTTTACCTGCAACACTACTTTGAAAAGCAAGTATTTCCAGTGCTAACTCCCCTGGCTGTGGATCCGGGGCATCCTTTCCCACGCATGTCTAATCTAAGTTTGAACTTAGCAGTTACGGTTAAGGATGCCAACACAGGGCAAGAACGTTTTGCTCGAGTAAAAGTGCCCAATATCTTGCCGCGATTTGTCGCGTTTCCTAAGGAAATGCAACAGGTAGAGGGTAAGCCTTGTGCTTGGATGGGAGTGCCGCTGGAACAGGTGATTGCCCACAACCTGGAAGCGCTGTTCCCAGGGATGAATATTCTGGAATACAATCTGTTTCGCATTACCCGCGATGCCGATTTTCCGGTGCAGGAGGAAGAAGCAGACGATTTGCTGTTGGCGATCGAACAAGAAATTAGTAAGCGTCGCCTGGGTGGTTCTACCGTTCGGATGGAGATCCAAAACACGATTCCTGACTCTGTGCGGCAGATACTGATGGAAGAGCTAGAACTGGGGGATGAGGATGTCTATGCCCTAGATGGATTGCTTAACCTGAAGGATTTGTTCTACTTTATGGGGCTGCCCTTACCAGACTTGAAGGATCCACCGTTCTCGGCGGCTATTCCTCCAGCCTTTAAACTGGCCGCAGAATTTCATCCCGAAACCGGACAGGCTCGTACCGATGAAACTGAAGATATTTTCTCGGTTATTCGCCAACGGGATGTATTGGTACATCATCCCTATGAGTCATTTGCCGCCTCTGTTCAGTTGTTTATCAACCAAGCTGCCTACGATCCCAGTGTATTGGCGATCAAGATGACGCTGTATCGTACTTCTGGTGACTCGCCAATTGTCAAAACTCTGATTGCTGCCGCAGAGAATGGCAAAGAAGTGGTGACGTTGGTAGAACTGAAGGCTCGATTTGATGAGGAGAACAACATCAACTGGGCACGCCGCCTCGAGGATTCGGGTGTGCATGTGGTTTACGGTTTGGTAGGACTCAAGACCCACACCAAAACTACTCTGATAGTGCGTAAAGAGGGCGATCGCATTCGGCGCTATGTCCACATCGGCACAGGTAACTACAACCCCAAAACCGCTGGTCTGTACACCGATTTGGGCTTGTTCAGTTGCCGTGAAGACTTAGGGGCAGACCTCACCGACTTGTTCAACTTTTTGACAGGCTATTCGCGCCAACACTCCTACCGTAAGCTATTGGTGGCTCCAGTTAATATGCGCGATCGCATGCTAGCTCTGATTCAGCGCGAGACTGACCATGCCAAGGCAGGACATTCTGGCCGCATCATTGCCAAAATGAACTCTTTGGTTGATCCACAGATTGTCAAAAGTTTGTATGCTGCCTCTCAAGCTGGTGTGCAAATTGACCTGATTGTACGGGGCATTTGCTGTTTGCGTCCCGGTATTAAAGGATTGAGCGATAGTATCCGTGTGGTCAGCATTGTAGGACGATTCTTGGAGCACTCTCGGATTTTCTACTTCCACAATAACGGGCAAGAGGAAATCTACATTGGCAGTGCTGACTGGATGCCGCGCAACCTGGATCGGCGGGTAGAGGCGATCGTGCCGGTAGAAGACCCCGCACTATTCAAGGATTTGCAGGAAATCTTGGCGGTCATGATGGCGGACAATCGTCAGGCTTGGGATTTACAACCCGATGGCTCTTACATTCAGCGTCAACCCACAGAAGCAAATCTGGAGCAGTCGGCTCATAAGGAGTTTATGGCAGCGGCGAATCAATCCAGCCAAATTTCGCTCAACGGGCTGTAGATAAATCTCCAAGCCCTTGGCTATTTTTTAGGATTGGGTTCTGGTGGGGGGGCGACCAGCTTAATCCGACCATTTTCAACGGAGATATTTCCACCTAATGCTTGAATTTCCTTTTGGGCACGGGTTTGGGTAGATCTATCGTTGGCCGCGATCGCCCCAGCAAATACCGATCCCCAGGCTTCTAGCCGCAATAGTTTGCTGTTGGGATCTCGCCGCAAAAAGTCCGCAGTACGACGAAAGGTAGGTGCTAGCGAGGCATTGGGAGTGCCTTCGGTCCATTGGGCCGCCATGTCGTGAGACTGAGCCGAGCCGGTGGTGTCGCCCAGCAGCAACAACTGATCCAACCCCTTTAACCGCCAAAGTTGGAAGGCATCGGGATTTACCTGAGGAGAAAGAGAGGCAATTCCTCGATCGATCAGGGCAACGGCTTGCTCAGGCTTCCCCAGTTGGTAGGATAAGGTGCCAGACAAAAACAAGTAGATGTCTACAAAGCGAGGATCTCGCTGGGTAATCGCGTCAAAGTAGTCTGGAGCCAGGGCATAGCCGGTTTGCGATCGTGCCTCCTCGTCGCCGTAATATTGCAAGTAATTGAGAAACGTCCAATCAGCAAGCAAATTGTCAAACCCAAAACTGGGTACCTGTTTAAGCAGTTGTAGCCGTACACGCTCTTGTTGTTCCGCCAACACTGGGTCGGAAACCCACTGGGAAGGATTGGCCAAGCGCGATCGCTGCATGGTGATAATACCTAACAAAGTTGCCACAATAAAGCCAATGCCAGCAGCAGATTTGAGCCAGGGATGGGACAGCCAAGTGCGGTAAGAAAGAGTCATAGTGGGCAAGCAATCGAAGATGCAAATACCTAGAATTTAGCGCTTTAGCCAGAAAATGAATCTACTTAGTCTTAACTAGGTAGTAGGCTAAACAATCCTTTTGGTTTGGTTTAGCGATCGCACAGCAAATAATTAAGCCAATTGACGCTACTGTGGATGGGCTAGTTTATCAATCGTTCGTAGGAGTTTCAGCGTGCAATTTGGGGTTACAAGGGTTTGCCGGTGGAGGCGATCGCTGGGAATTTGGCTATTAATCAGTTTGGTAGCAGTGACCATGATGGGCTGTCGTCCCACGACTGTGATGGGGCAAGGGCAGGCCAATCAACTCATCCTCAGTACGCTGACTGATCCTAAGACTTTCAATTATGCCAACAATTCATCGTTTCCTAATATCTTTCTGTTTGCTTTTGAGGGGTTGACCCAAGAAAATGGCGAGACGGGGGCGATCGAACCTGCACTAGCAGAATCCTGGAATATTTCACCCGACAAAAAGCGAATAGTGTTTACCCTGCGCCCTGGACTGAAATGGTCAGATGGGCAGCCTCTCACCGCAGATGATGTTGTATTCACCTATCGGGATGTTGTATTCAATCCAGCGATTCCTACTGACTCCAAAGATGGACTACGGATTGGAGCTGAGGGTAAGTTTCCAGTGGTGCAAAAGCTAAACGATCGCCAAGTAGAATTTCTTCTGCCAGAACCGTTTGCCCCGCTGCTGCGAGCCACAGCCAGCCCCGATGGCATTGTCATTATGCCAAAGCACATTCTGGAAGAAACCATCCGCACTAAAGGCTCCGACGGTAACCTCAAGTTTATTTCCACGTGGGGCACAGATACGGATCCAAAGAAAATTATTGTCAATGGCCCTTACTTGTTGGATAGCTACACCGCTGGTCAGCGGTTGGTGTTTCGGCGCAATCCCTACTACTGGCGGCGCGATCCCCAGGGCAATTCCCTGCCTTATGTAGACCGGATTATCTGGCAATTTATTGAAAATACTGACACGCAACTGCTGCGGTTTCGCTCCGGTGAATTGGATGTTATGGGTGATGCGCGACCTCTGCGATCAGAATACGTTTCCTTGCTGAAGCGGGAGGAAAATCGTGGACAATTCCAGGTTTATGATGGCGGGCCGTGGTCAGGGGTACTGTACATGGCTTTTAACCTTAACAAAGCTAAGAATCAGGCAGGTAAGCCGATCGTCGATCCGATCAAATCCCGCTGGTTCAACACTAAGGCATTTCGGCAGGCCGTGGCCTATGGTATCGATCGCGAGAAAATCAACACCAACATTTTTCGCGGGCTGGGTGTGGTGCAAAATTCTCCTATTTCCGTGCAGAGCCCTTTCTTCTCAGAAGGCGGAAAAGCTTATGATTACAATCCGGAAAAGGCTAAGCAACTACTGCTCAGTGCTGGATTTCGCTACGATACCCAGGGGCAATTGCTGGATGCTGAGGGCAACCGCGTTCGCTTTACTCTGCTGACCAATGCAGGCAACAAAGCGCGTGAGGCTATGGGCGCGCAGATTAAGCAAGACTTAGCAGCGATCGGCATCCAAATTGATTTCACCCCACTGAACTTCAATGTACTGGTGGATAAAATTAACACTACGCGTGACTGGGATGCCCACATCATCGGCTTCACCGGCGGCATTGACCCCCACGGTGTGGCCAATCTGTGGATGAGTGGTGGAGCGTCCCATTCTTTTAACCTAAAGCAGCAACCGGGACAACCGCCTATTACTGGCTGGGAGGCCAATGCCTTTGAGCAGGATATCGATCGCCTGTTTATTGCTGGGGCCAGAGAGCTAGACGAAACCAAGCGCAAGCAAATCTATGGCCAATTCCAGGCAGTGGTGCAGGAAAATGTACCCGTTGTTTTCTTGGTCAACGATCGGGCATTAATGGTGGTGCGCGATCGAGTACAAGGTTTGAAATACACTGGCCTGCCCAGTTGGGGATTGTGGAACATTCGGGAGCTTAGAATTAAGGAAGTGACATCTAGTTCATAATCTACCGACGTTTCCAGTGACTCAACCCGACGCGCTAAAAGCCTTATTGCATGAAATTGCCGCTGGGCATCTTTCCCCACAAGATGCCTTTGACAAGCTAAAGTACCTTACCTACGAGCCAGTTGAGGACTTTGCCCGTGTCGATCATCACCGGACTCTGCGCACTGGCTTTCCAGAAGTGATTTGGGGCTTGGGCAAAACCCCAGAACAAATTATCCGCATCATGCAGGCTATGCGCGATCGCACCCCCGTTGTCATGGCCACCCGCATTGAACCAGCCGTCTATGCTGACATTCAGACAGCCATCCCAGAATCTCGCTATTACCCCCTAGCCCGCATCTGTGCGATCGGCACGCCCACTATACTTCCGGTATCTGGGACGATCGGTATTCTCTCTGCTGGTACCGCCGACCTTCCCGTAGCCGAAGAAGCTGCCATTACCGCTGAGCTGATGGGGTTCCGAGTCCTACGGTTTTGGGACATAGGCGTAGCAGGGATTCATCGCCTCTTAAGTCAACGTCAGGCGATCGCCCAAGCTAACGTGCTAGTGGTTGTCGCAGGCATGGAAGGTGCATTGCCAAGTGTAGTCGCTGGATTGGCCGATTGCCCCGTGATTGCAGTGCCTACCAGCATTGGCTATGGAGCCAGTTTCAATGGATTAGCCGCCTTACTAACCATGCTCAATTCCTGTGCGGCTGGCATCGGTGTGGTCAACATCGACAATGGGTTTGGAGCAGCCGTCTTAGCTGGGCAAATTTTGCGTATGGTCAATCGGCTAGCCCATTCAGACTCATCACAGAGCGAATGCCAGTGAACATACGGGTTTATTGCATTGTGAAGTAAATTAGATGTGACAAGTGTCACTAATAATGCTGATCCGGATCGCTAATACCACCGAAAAACCCAGCCATACTGTAGGAGACTCAACTTTAGCCGAGTCATCAACAGGGAACACACGACTGGCCGACCGTTTCTCGCGAGACTGTCGGTTTTTTATTGGCCGTGAACGATCGCAAGAAAAAACGCAGGATATTCTCCTGCGCTCTAGCTGATTTACATCAGGGGATCAGCAATGTAAACGGAACTGGTTTAGCTAGCCAGGTATTCTCGTACAGTTGCCTTGCGGCGACGGAGATGTTCCAGTGCTTGCCGCTCTAACTGGCGAACTCGTTCACGGCTAATGTTGAGGCGGGCACCCACCTTAGCTAGAGAAAGTTCGTGACCGTCAGTAAGGCCATAGCGTAGAGTCAGAACTTCCCGCTGTTGAGGGGTTAGGTCGGCTAGCATAGTTTCCAGGTCTTGCCGCAAAAACTCCTGGGTCATGTGGCTCTCTGGAGAAAGCCCATCATCTTCTAGCAAGTCTTGCAGCTCGGTATCCTGGTTATCCCCTACTTTCAGGTCAAGGGAGACGGGTTGCCGTGCCATCATCAGGTATTCCCGAATTTGAGCAGGTTCCAGTTCCAATGCCTCGCCAATTTCTGCGGCTGTGGCACTGCGACCTAGTTCCTGAGCCAGTTCGCGCTGAATTTTCTTGATTTTGTTGAGTTTTTCGGTGATGTGGATTGGTAGACGGATAGTGCGTGATTGCTGGGCGATCGCCCGCGTAATCGCTTGCCGAATCCACCAATAGGCATAGGTAGAAAACTTGTAGCCACGAGTGGGATCAAACTTTTCCACACCGCGCTCTAAGCCCATTGTGCCTTCTTGAATAAGATCCAGAAATTCCAGATTTCGCTTCTGGTATTTCTTTGCGATCGACACGACTAGGCGCAGGTTCGCCTCAATCATCTTTTGCTTTGCTCGCTGACCACGCTGTAAGGTATTTTTTACCTCCGATTCGCTCATGCCAACTAGCTCAGCCAGTTGGGCATCGGTAGGCTCCTGATTCAGCTTGGCCGCTAATGCCTCTCGCTTTTCTATCAACGTCATCATTTGCTGAACTTGCTTCCCGTAAACGATTTCTTGCTCATGGGTTAGCATCGGGACGCGACCAATTTCGTGCAAATACGTCCGAACCATATCTGCTGTGTAGGAAAGTTTGGAGGTTTTGGGTTTAGGCGTAGCAGTGGTCATGGATGGATTAGTCTCCATACGAACAGAAAGATCAGACAACGGGTGCATTAGCTCTACCCAATGGGTAAAGCTGGAAGGTGAAATCGATGACAACGAGGAAGAAACTTAACTGCTGGGAAAACTTCCGAAAAAATATGTGACTGATGCGAAGGGAATGCTGGAAAAAATGCCAAGCTCTACTTCACTCTAGGATTAGAGCTATTATGGTACGAGCGTACTGTTTTGTCTAGGTCTTTGGCTAAGCCAAGTCAAAATCATTACGAGTTTGGCTTTTACAATGTCCAAAATAGTATAGACGAGAGGTTAGGGTAAATGTTTCACCCTATAGGATGAATCTGTTGCTGATAGTAACTGAGTCCAAATGACATTGACAGATTGACATTGAGTAGATGATGCAACGGAATAACTTAGCTCTTAACACTATGGTCTACGGATTGCCGTGTTCTGGATAGGGCGAGAGAGTGGGAATACCCGAAATGAGTAGGACGGTTCCATTTGGTGAGGATCGGAGAACCGATCCCTTAGGTGTAGCAACATTTCCCTAGAAGGACAGTCGTACAAAGCAAAACGACACTAGCTGTTGAATTTAGTTAAATCTAATTTCACGATGTCGCATCCATATGAAGGGTATGCGACTGTGATGTGACGCTGATTCTGTTTTGGTAGAGTGCTAATCGAAAAGAGCTCACTATTATAGAACAAATTATTGCTAGGCACCCTTTTCGTTACGATTCGTAAGTTGTCATGTAATCTGAGTTCTACATGAGGCTAAAGGTTAGATAAGTGCTGATAGATATAAGACGGTTAAGCTCTGTCTCTAGTTCAGCCAATCTGTATTTCAACTAGCGTTGGCTAAAATAACTGCAACCGAATGGAGAAGAAAATACCGTCATCTTGGAGGCTGCGGCCTTGGCGATCGACTGAATTGAGTGGAATGCCCCAATCCAAGCGGGCTGAGAAATACGGATCCAGCTGCCAGCGTAATCCAATACCAGCGCTGACTAGGGTAGTGGGGCTGGGTAGGGTGCCGCTGTTACTCCAAATGGTGCCGACATCGAAGAAGGGGGCAAGCTGGATTGTGCCGATGCCCTGGGGTTGTCGAACGATCGGAACCCGAATTTCCAGCGAACCAGTGATGCCGTTGTCTCCCACTCGTTGATTTTGGCGGTAGCCACGTACTGTATCCACACCACCTAGACTAAACTGCTCTAGAGGTAACAGCGAATCGGGGGTGAGTTGAGCAGCGATTCGCCCAATGGCAATTACATCGCCGATCGCCTGTACCCACTGAAACTGCCCTACCCAGGACAGAAAACGACCATCGGTGCCCGTCTCGTTGATGGTAGCTCCAAAGGCATTGATGCCGAGGCTGAATTGCGATCGAGCTGCAAATACTCGGCGCGAGGTACGGTTGATCCAGTCTTGGCTAAAGCGAATCACTGAAACTTTAGAGTTGCCATTATCAGGGCCAACGGAAAATGAAAACGGTACGCCGTCGGTGAGAAATGTCTGGCTTTCGCGAAAGTCTAGCGTTAGCCCGAGCGTGAACTCATTATTGGGAGTACGAATTAGCGGCTGCCGAACGCCGATCGAAATCGTTTCACTATCACTACTAATGTTAATGCCGTCAATATTGGCAAAGTCCCCATTTACGATTCGGCTGTCACTGCGGTTGTAGCGTAGAGCCAGAACGCCATCGCTGGCATTAATGGGAAATTCGTAGTCAACGTTATAGTCGTTGATGCCAGTAGTTCGCCCATAGCTGAGGGCAAGGCGATCGCCAAAACCTAACAAATTTTGGTGTGACAGAATGGCTGTTCCCCGAATCGAGCCAACAGTAGGCGAATCACGATTTTCTACCTGAATGACGCCATGCAAGGCGGGCGCTTCTTTGAGCGTCAAAGCTAGCACGCTGCGTCCAGGGGTTGTTCCTGCTTTAAGTTCTGCCTGTACCGCGCTAAATAAAGGATTTTGCTGTAGGAGTTGCAGAGCTGTTTCTAGGCTTCGGATGTTGAGGGGTTTTTCTGCTGCTCGCAAAATGCGACCGCGCACATAGCTGTCGCGTAGCCGCCCTAGTCCTTGAATATCCACTTGCTCTAGTTCTCCTTCTACCACCTGAATGGTGACCACTCCGCTTGTCAGGTCTTGTGCAGGCAAAAAGGCTCCGGAGGTAGCATAGCCGCGATCGGTGTAGAACCGCGTTACCACTGTGCGAATTTCTAGCAATTGCTCAAAGGTCAAATCCTGGCCTTCAAAGGGAGATACTAACTTAGCCAATTCTTCTGGAGAAAAAACTGTGCTACCCAGAACCTGCACTTTTTGCACCCGTACTGTGGCTCCGGGTAGGGTGGGAATG
>Ga0224722_1000770_pt1 | contig 18499 bp, 21 predicted proteins | sample Balambano_FR1_Me_FD_161646 | JGI IMG/M metagenome (GOLD analysis project Ga0224722, IMG submission 161646) | Freshwater sediment microbial communities from Lake Towuti, South Sulawesi, Indonesia - Balambano_FR1_MetaG | ecosystem: Environmental > Aquatic > Freshwater > Lake > Sediment | place... | reverse complement strand
GGATTAATGTTAATAAGATTTACATCTGGGGGTTGCAAACGATGAACAAAAAAATTTTATTAATGAAAGTTGCTACAATCTTATTTCTAACACAAGTTATTATCCCCTTTACAACAAAGGTGGACCAAGTTGATGCCTTCACCAATCAAGTAATTCAACAAGGGGCAGTAGGTGAAGATGTAATCGAACTACAATCACGACTTCAGTACATCGGATATTATAATGGAAAAATTGACGGTGTATTCGGGTGGAAGACGTATTGGGCTTTAAGAAACTTTCAGTACGAATTTGGACTGCCAATCGATGGACTTGCTGGACCAACAACTAAGCAGAAATTAGCAAAGGCAACAAAGTACAATGAACAATTTGTAAAGGAACAAATAAATAATGGAAACAAATTTACTCATTATGGTGGAGTAGATCTATCAAAGCAAAAGAAGCCAAACCCGAAAGTAAATAAGGCACAGACGAATAAGAATCAAGGAACGGCAACAGCAAAAAAACCAACGGCAAAAACTCAAGCAAAAAAACCAACTGCACAACAATCGAAACAGAACACAACAGCAGCTAAGAAGCCTCAAAATAACAATACGGCAGCAAAAAAACCTGTCGCACCACAAGCGAATGCTGGAAATCGAACTGGCCCGAAAGCAACAGCTGCAACTCCACCAAAGAAACCTACAGCAGCTAATGTACCAAGTGGGTTTTCACAGAATGATATTCAGTTAATGGCAAACGCAGTGTATGGAGAAGCAAGAGGGGAACCTTATATTGGTCAAGTAGCGGTGGCGGCTGTCATATTAAACAGGGTGCAAAGCGCTACATTTCCAAATACTGTTTCAGGGGTTATTTTTGAGCCAAGAGCGTTTACTGCCGTTGCAGATGGCCAGATTTGGTTAACCCCAAATGAAAACGCAAAAAAAGCGGTTCTAGACGCAATGAACGGTTGGGATCCGACTGGTAATGCCCTCTATTACTTTAACCCAGACACGGCGACAAGCGGATGGATATGGTCTAGGCCACAAATTAAGCGCATCGGAAAGCATATATTCTGTAAATAGGGGTGAGGTCGAATTGATTAGATCAATCTTAATAGGTGTTTTGGTGCTCGGGGTAGCAGGAACGGCTTTTTGGGGCTACCAAGAGCATCGTGAAAAAAATGCCGTACTCATTAATGCAGAGAACAACTATCAAAGGGCGTTTCACGATCTAAGCTATCAGGTAGATTTACTGAATAATAAAATAGGAACAACATTAGCGATGAATTCAAGGGAATCATTGTCTCCTTCTTTAGCAGAGGTTTGGAAAATAACTTCTGATGCTCATAGTGATGTTGGTCAACTTCCATTAACACTGCTACCTTTCAACAAGACGGAGGAGTTTCTCTCAAAAATAGGTGATTTTAGTTATCGCACCGCAATTAGAGATTTAGAGAAAGAGCCACTAACCGATAAAGAGTACCAATCGCTGCAGGATTTGTATAAGCAGTCTGCAGAGATACAAGGTGAATTGCGAAAGGTACAGCATATGGTCTTAGAAAATAACTTGCGTTGGATGGATGTGGAGCTGGCTCTAGCATCATCAGAAGAGCCTTTAGATAATACGATTATTGATGGTTTTAAAACCGTTGAGAAAACGGTTGAAGGATATGGAGACACAGATTTTGGACCTGCCTTTGTGTCTTTAAGTCAAAAAGAAGACAACGAGTTTAAATACTTACAAGGCAAACAGGTAAAAGAAGAAGAGGCCGTCCAAATCGCAAAAAAATATGCAGCCTTTGGAAATGATGTGGCTGTTAAGGTTACGGAAAGTGGGAAAGGTGCAAGTACTGGTTTTTATAGCATTTCTGTACAAAAGAAGGGTACAAACGAAGAAGCGAATATGGATGTCACTAAAAAAGGTGGTTATCCAATTTGGTTTATCTACTCTCGTGATGTGAAAGAGCTAAAAATAAGTCTAAATGATGCAAGTACGAAAGCGATTCAATTCTTAAAAGATACGGGCTTTGAAAATTTAGATCTATTTGAAAGCACGCAATACGATAATATTGGAGTATTTACCTTTGTTACAAATGAAAATGATGTAAGAGTGTATCCTGATGCAATTAATGTAAAGGTAGCTTTGGATAATGGAAATATTTTAGGTTTTTCTGCTGATGACTATCTACGCTCTCACCATGTTAGAGACATTCCAAAACCAACTCTATCAGTGGAAGATGCACAAAAGAAAATTAACCCAAGTGTTAAGGTGATGGAAAATAGACAATCGATCATTATTAACGATATGAACGAAGAAGTATTGTGTTATGAATTTATGGGAACTCTTGGTGATGATACGTATCGTATTTTCATTAATGCAAATAGTGGCATTGAAGAAAAGGTCGATAAGCTAGAAAACGCCGAGGAAATATATGAGGATGTTGTATAAGGAAAAGCAACCGCTTTTCCTTTTTTTTAGATTCATATTGCGTCAGTGAATAAGTTCATGTCATAATTTGTGGTGACAAGTTTTGACAGGATGTGTGATTCTTATGTTGAAAATAGGCACTGTAATTATGCTTGAGTTAAAGTACGGAGATAAATTAGATAAATTTAAATGTAAGATTGTAGAACAAAAGGAAAATCAAATCTATATTGATTATCCAATTAATACGGCAACTGAACGAACGGTCTTTTTAATTGATGGTACACAGTTAAAAGGTTCCTTTATCTCTCAGGACTATAACTCGGTCTTTTTATTTGATTCAGAGGTATTAGGTAGAACCAAGCAGAATATTCCCATGCTAATTCTATCTTATCCTGGTGACGATCACTTAGTTAAGATACAAAGACGTCAATATGTAAGAGTTGAAACTACCACAGACGTGGCTGTACATTCTTCAAATTCAGAATTTAGGCCCTTTACAACTGTTACAGACGATATTAGTGCCGGCGGTGCAGCAATCCATATTAATGATAAACATGGAATACGCTCTGGTCAAACCGTTCAATTATGGGTGGTACTCCCTATGCAAAGTGGAGAAATTCATTATTTACAAGTTAAGAGCAAAGTAGTAAGACTGATTCCACTAGATGACAGTCGTATCAAGGCATCGTTACAATTTGTTGATATGAGCCCACAAGACCGACAGCTTTTGCTTCGATTTAGCTTTGACCGCCAATTGCTAATGAAGAAGAAGGGTCTATAATCTTGAATAAAATAGCCATAAATTCCCTATAATAGTACTGACATTATGGGAGGAAGTGAAATGGTGAAGACGTTTGAGCGTATTATTGTTAAGATCATTGTCATTCAGTTTCTTTTCCTAATCGGAACACAACTTTTCTTTCATCAGTTAAGTATTTTTCCTGAATTGAAAATTATTACAAAATACGAAGGTGTAAACAAAAATAATTTTTCGGATTTTCTAGAAACCTTTAATGGGAAATGAAAAGCAGGGTGCTCCTGCTTTTTTTGTTTTTTACAATATTATTAACAAGCAACGAACAAGTATATGCTAAAATATATAAGGAATCAGTCGTTTACGATTCAAATTGAACAAACTAACAATATTGAAGTTCAAACAACTAGGAGGACATATGAGTAAAATATCTATTGCAATCGACGGTCCTGCTGCTGCAGGAAAAAGTACTGTTGCCAAAATAATAGCTGAGAAACTCTCATATATTTATATTGATACAGGTGCTATGTATCGTGCAATTACATATAAAGCTTTACAATCCAATTGTAAGCTTACTGATGAGAGCGCCCTTAATGAGCTTTTAGCACATACAAAAATTGACTTGTTGCCAGGTGAAAAAGGACAACTTGTTTTCCTTGACGGACAAGAAGTTACAAACGAGATTCGAACAGCCGAAGTGACAAATCAAGTCTCCATCGTAGCAAAACACCGTTTAATTCGAGAAGAAATGGTGAAAAGACAGCAGCAATTCGGGGCGAATGGGGGAGTGGTCATGGATGGTCGAGATATTGGCACACATGTCCTTCCTCACGCAGAAATAAAAGTGTTCCTTCTGGCAAGCGTTCAGGAAAGAGCGGAAAGAAGATATCAAGAGAATCTTGTAAAAGGCTTTCCAGCCGACTTAGAAATGCTAAAACAGGAGATTGCGGCTAGAGATAAACTAGATTCTGAACGAGAAGTAGCACCTCTGAAAAAAGCGGAGGATGCCATAGAGATAGATACCACTTCCTTGTCGATTGAAGAAGTGGTGGAGAAAATCTTAGTATTAGTAGAGGAAAGGGTAGGATCCTATTGACGATGTATTCTTTTGCACGATCGGTAGTAAACATGATTTACAAGCCTTTGTATCGAATAGAGACAATAGGCCAAGAAAATATACCTAAAGAAGGATCGGTATTGCTTTGTTCCAATCACATTTCAAATTTCGATCCAATTGTCGTAGGAATAACAACTCCTCGACCTGTTCATTTTATGGCAAAAGAGGAGTTGTTTCGTGTACCTGTGGTTGGGAAACTTTTTCCTTATTTGAATGCATTTCCTGTCAAAAGAGGGATGAGTGATCGTGAGGCTCTTAGAAAGGGCTTAGCCGTCCTTAAGAAGGGGGAGGTTCTTGGATTATTCCCTGAAGGTACTCGCAGTAAGACTGGAGAGCTAGGAGAAGGGTTAGCGGGTGCTGGATTTTTTGCCACAAGGTCTGAAGCACTTATTGTTCCTTGTGCGGTTGTTGGTCCATATAAAGCTTTTAATAGGCTAAAGGTGGTTTATGGAAAGCCTGTTGATTTTACAGAATACCGAAAAAACAAGATATCAGCTGATGAAGCAACAAAAATTATTATGGAAGAAATCAGAAAACTGATAATTACGAACAAATAGGTAAGTATCACGCTTGACAAAAGAGTCCATTTATAAGAAGTTTAATTAAAGAGATTTTTTAGATTATTCTCTAAGTATGGTCAGGTGCCATTGTTTCAAATGGTGGTGGGAACACTACTTTTTATAAAAATGGAGCAGTCAAAGGATTAAGGAGGAGTACATATGTCTGAAGAAATGAATCAAGTGGAAGTTATGGATTTTCAAGTGGGTGACAAAGTAAGCGGACAAGTAACAAAGGTGGAGGAAAAACAGGTTATTATCTCAATCCCAAACAGCAAGCTTGATGGAATTATTCCAATTAGTGAGTTATCAAGTCTGCACATCGAAAAAGCAAGCGATGCAGTTAATGTAGGTGACGAGCTTGAACTAGAAGTTCTTAAGGTAGAAGAAGATGCCCTGATCCTTTCAAAGCGTAAAGTAGATGCTGAAAATGCATGGCAAGAGCTTGAGCAAAAATTTGAATCTGGTGAAGTCTTTGATGCTGAAATTAAAGATGTTGTAAAAGGTGGACTTGTAGTCGATCTTGGAGTAAGAGGCTTTGTTCCTGCTTCTTTAGTGGAAGCACACTTTGTTGAAGATTTCTCTGATTATAAGGGTAAAACATTGGCATTTAAAATAGTAGAACTAGACAAGGAGAAGAATCGTCTTATCCTTTCTCATCGTGCCGTTATTGAGCTTGAAAAAGGAAAACAAAAGAAAAATATATTAGATACATTAGCTCCAGGTCAGGTTCTTGCAGGTACCGTACAAAGAATTACTGATTTTGGTGCATTTGTAGATATTGGTGGAATTGATGGACTGGTTCATATTTCACAGCTGTCTCATGAACATGTTGTTAAGCCGACGGATGTTGTTCAAGAAGGACAGCAAGTTCAAGTGAAAGTGCTTAGTGTTGACCGTGATAATGAGCGTATTTCCTTATCGATTAAAGAAACTTTACCTGGACCATGGGCTAATATTACCGAAAAAGCAGCAAAAGGAACCACTTTAGAAGGGGTAGTAAAACGCCTTGTTTCTTATGGAGCTTTTGTTGAAGTATTCCCTGGAGTAGAAGGGTTAGTTCATATTTCACAAATCTCCCATAAGCATATTGCTACTCCACACGAAGTATTAAAGGAAAATGAAACAGTAAAAGTTAAGGTTCTTGATGTAAATGAGCAAGAACAAAGACTTTCTCTAAGCATGAAAGAACTTGCTGAAAAGGAAGAAGAAGTGAAGGATTATGAACTTCCTGAAGAGTCAAAAGGCTTTCAGTTAGGTGAAATGATTGGGGATCAATTGAAGAATTTAAAGAGATAATGGTGATGATCATTGACTAGATCGAAACGAAAATGGGACCATATACAATTTGCTCTTTCCACAGGGCAAACTAGAGATACTGGTTTTGATGATATTATGTTTATTCACCAAAGCTTGCCTGACTCTTCGACGGAGCAGGGGAGTCTTGATACCATGATCGGCGAACTTTCTTTGAGTTCGCCTCTTTTTATCAACGCCATGACAGGCGGTGGTGGAGAACGAACAAAAGAAATAAATGGACAGCTAGCCCTTATTGCAAAGGAAACAAGAGTTGCGATGGCAGTTGGCTCACAGATGTCATCAATAAAGAACCCCAGTGAAATAAGCACTTATAAAATTGTTAGAAATGAAAATCCTAATGGATTAATATTTGCAAATTTAGGAAGTGAAGCATCTGTGGATCAGGCGCTTCAAGCAGTTGATATGCTAGAAGCAAATGCGCTCCAAATCCACTTGAACACGATTCAAGAACTAACTATGCCAGAAGGAGATCGTGATTTTACTGGTGCACTAAAGCGCATTGAAGACATCGTAAAAAAATTACCTGTACCTCTCATTGTTAAAGAGGTTGGTTTTGGAATGAGTCGAGAAACTGCAAGGAAGCTTACTCAAGTGGGGGTTTCTATTGTCGATATCGGTGGTTTTGGTGGGACAAACTTTGCCAAAATCGAAAATAAAAGACGAAATCGATTGCTGTCGTTTTTTAACTCATGGGGGATTCCTACAGTTGCTTCCATTGCAGAGGTAAAATACAGTTTCCCAGACTTAACTGTATTAGGTTCAGGTGGTATACAGTCTAGTTTAGACGTTGTTAAGGCATTGTCTTTAGGAGCATCCGCAACAGGATTAGCGGGATATCTACTCCAAATTCTTTTAACCGAAGGAGTAGAGGCGAGTATTACAGAAATTGAAGAAATCAAGATGGAAGTTGGATTAATGTTGACCGCTCTTGGTGCAAGAACGATTAAAGATCTTCAGAAGGCACCTTTGGTTATCGAGGGGAAAACTCATCACTGGCTTAATGAACGTGGAATAAACACAAAAATCTATAGCAACAGATAAAGCTCCCGGATTGGGAGCTTTTTTCATTAGTATCTTTTATTATCATTTAGCTCTCTAGCCTCTTCTGGGCTAGAGAGTTTGGTTGCTCCTTTTTTCTCCAACCCTTGATCTCGATCGGATTCGACACGACCACTTGCTTTTAATTTGCTTTGTTGACGATCTTTACCCATGATCTCACCTCCTCCTAATTAACATGAATCATTTTTGAAAGTTTATACATCTTACGGTTAAAGTACATACTGAAAAGCCATAATGGAGATGATAGGAGGTGTGACATGGAAGGAATATTCTTTTATTGGACATTTTGGGTTCTTTGGATTTGTACGACCTTTTTTATGAGTAAAACGAATCCGAATCGAGTGAAGTACACAGTCATCATATTATTTTCAATTATATTATCTTCTCAATCCATAGACTTGTTTGGGCTCGAAGTATCTGTTGTTTCAATTTTCCTTTTAATACTAGCCTATTTTGAGGTTGGGAAAATGAAAGGAAAATCAATAGCCTACTTTTTGATAACGTCATTTATTCTTATGCTTGCCTATGGCAGTTTTCAATTATTTGAGCTTTTTGATCCTGTTTGGTTAATCCTTGATAGAAATTGGATGTTTGCCGTCGGATTAACGTATATGACCATAATGATGCATAATGAGGTTTTTAAACGGGTGCTTGCACTTCTATTTGGGAGTATCCATGGAGAAATTGTTTTTTCGCTAGTGTTGGATGTTTATTCAATGGAAATCCCAATCGGGTCACTACAGTATTTAGATGTTATTTCCATATCAGTTTGTCTTATTTTGGGCTGGAGCGGATTTGAAAAGCTAACTAGCCTGTTTGAAGGACATGTATATCAATTAGAAAAGGGGAGAGGAAGACAATCGTGAGTGAGTACACTTATCCTATATTATTTGGAGTGGTTGTTGGAACAGCAACAAGAATTTATATGCTTCGAACGGATTATCGACAGTATCCCACTTACCTTCACGGGAAAATCATTCATGTGGCATTAGGGTTTATTGCTGCAGGACTAGGGACTGTTGCCATACCATCTATACTTGAGGAAGAGTTTACTGCTATCACCTTTTTAACATTGGCTGCCTCACAATTTAGAGATGTGAGAAATATGGAGAGAAATACATTAAATGAACTGGATAACTATGAATTAGTACCAAGAGGAAAAACATATATTGAAGGCATTGCCATAGCCTTTGAAAGCAGGAATTATTTGGTGATTTTCACTTCCTTTCTAAGTACTCTTGGATATCTCCTTTTTAATATTTGGGGTGGACTAATAGCAGCCGTCATTGCCATTTTTATTTCTACCAAGCTAATGTCTGGAGGCAGGCTTGGTGATATTGTAGAAGTAGAGTACTTTGAACCTCGTTTTGATGGCCCAGGCTTGTATGTGGACAATATTTATATAATGAACATCGGACTACCGGAAAGAAAAAAGGAAGTACTAAGCTATGGGATGGGGTTTATCCTTAAACCAAAAAATTTTAATGCAAGAACGACAATTGCGAATCTTGGGCAGCGCCAGGCTATTCTGCATGATGTATCCAACGCATTAGGAGTGCATCGAGATTCTGGGACACCAGCTCTCGTTCCTTTGGCGAAAAGAGACCTAGATGATGGAAGAGTTGGGGTGTTTATTCTTCCGCAAGAAAATGATATTGAGAAGGCGATGAAAATTATTGAAAAGGTTCCAACTTTAGAAAATGCTATTCGAATGCCTAAAGAGAGAGAGCGCAAACTAGAGGAGAGATAAAATGGAAATTGAAAAATTTATCCTTGCTGCAATTACGACGAATCCCAAAAAGGTCCCATGTGGCGTGGCGGTTTTTCATTGTGATGATAAAGAGGAGATGGAAAAAATCACGACAAATCTAGAAGCCATTTTGGATGGAATTGCCCATTCTCTTACAGATGAATTGTACGTTATTGTAAAACATTAAAGTGGCTTCTTCTGATTTTGTTTGCTAGTACATGACCACTTTGATAATATAATAAAGTTAGACCCTTCTGTTTGTAGAAGGGTTTCTTTACTAAATGCTGATTTACACCATAATTAAATGAGATGTTTGTTATTTCAACTGTTCTTACACGGATACATAACTTTGCTTATATATTGTCTGAATAATTGTTGATATCTCTTTTATTATTTTAGAAAGGATGAAAAAAATGGTGAAACCTGTAATAGCGATTGTAGGTCGCCCAAATGTTGGCAAGTCTACAATCTTTAATAGAATAGTTGGTGAGCGGATTTCGATTGTTGAAGATATACCTGGGGTAACTCGAGATCGAATTTATAGTTCTGCTGAGTGGCTTAGTCATGATTTCAATATTATCGATACTGGTGGAATTGATATCGGAGACGAACCATTTTTAGAACAGATTCGTCAACAAGCAGAAATTGCGATCAGGGAAGCAGACGTCATTATTTTCTTAACAAACGGAAGAGAGGGAGTTACCTCTGCAGATGAAGAGGTAGCAAAAATCCTTTATCGTGCCAAAAAACCAGTGGTCCTAGCAGTAAATAAAATTGATAACCCAGAAATGAGAGATCTAATTTACGATTTTTATGCCTTAGGATTTGGAGAGCCGTACCCAATCTCAGGTTCACATGGTCTAGGTCTTGGCGATCTTTTAGACGCAGCAGCTAAGCATTTTCCAAGTAAGGAAGAGAATGACTATGATGATGACGTTATAAAGTTTTCTCTTATTGGTCGACCAAATGTAGGGAAATCATCACTTGTGAATGCGATGCTTGGAGAAGAGCGCGTTATCGTAAGTGATATCGCAGGTACAACAAGAGATGCCATAGACTCGGTGGTAACGGTAAATGGAGAACGCTACGTCATTATCGATACGGCAGGTATGAGAAAAAGAGGAAAAGTGTACGAAACGACAGAAAAGTATAGTGTGCTACGTGCGCTACGTGCTATAGAACGTTCCGACGTTGTTTTAGTCGTTATTAACGCAGAAGAGGGAATCATAGAACAGGATAAAAAGATAGCTGGGTATGCCCATGAAGCAGGACGAGCTGTTGTGATAGTTGTGAATAAATGGGATGCAGTGGAAAAAGATGAAAAGACGATGAAAGAATTCGAGGAAAAAATCCGAGCGCATTTCTTATTCCTCGACTATGCTCCAATTGTGTTCTTATCTGCTAAAACAAAAAAGAGAATTCATACATTGATTCCAATGATAAATAAGGCAAGTGAAAATCATTCGATGCGTGTGGACACAAGTGTGTTAAATGATATTATTATGGACGCTGTCGCAATGAACCCTACACCAACAGACAATGGGAAGCGTCTGAAAATCTATTATACGACTCAAGTTTCAGTCAAGCCGCCTACTTTCGTTGTCTTTGTCAATGATCCAGAACTTATGCATTTCTCCTATCAGCGGTTTATTGAAAATCGTATAAGAGAAGCATTCGGCTTTGAAGGAACTCCGATCAAAATCTTTGCTAGAGAAAGAAAATAAGTAAAAGGTTGTGATGCTATGCAAATCGAAAATGAAAAAATTGCTGTAATTGGGGCCGGAAGCTGGGGTACCGCCTTATCGCTAGTGTTAGCTGACAACAATCATGAGGTAAGATTATGGGGACATAATCGAGACCAAATTAATGAGTTAAATACGACTCATACAAATAAGAAGTATTTACCTGAGATTATACTTCCGGAAACAATTGTTGGATACGACTCTCTTGAAGAGGTTTTAAAAGAGATTAAGACCATCATCTTGGCTGTTCCAACTAAGGCCATTCGTGAAGTGTTAAATAAGATGATTCCATTTGTTGAACATCCGTTAACAATTGTCCATGTAAGTAAAGGGATTGAACCAGATACACTTATGCGCATTTCAGAGATGATTGAAGATGAAATGCCAGAGCGTCTTTTACAGGATGTGGTTGTGTTATCTGGACCGAGTCACGCTGAAGAGGTGAGTCTTCGTCAACCAACAACAGTGACTGTCTCATCCAAAAGCATGGAAGCCGCTGAACGTGTGCAGGATTTATTTATTAATCAACATTTCCGTGTATACACAAACCCTGATATTATTGGAGTTGAAGTGGGAGGCGCATTAAAGAATATTATTGCGTTAGCTGCCGGTATAACTGACGGGTTAGGATATGGTGATAATGCAAAGGCAGCCTTAATAACTAGGGGGCTTGCTGAAATTGCTCGTTTGGGTACAAAAATGGGTGCAAGTCCACTAACATTTTCTGGGTTAACAGGGATTGGTGATTTAATCGTTACATCTACAAGTGTACACTCAAGAAACTGGAGAGCTGGAAATTTGCTTGGCAAAGGGCAAAATTTAGATGAAGTGCTGGAAAACATGGGCATGGTAGTAGAAGGTGTTCGAACCACAAAAGCTGCTTATCAATTAGCTGAAAAGTACGGTGTGAAGATGCCCATTACAACGGCTTTATATAATGTTCTATTTAACCATGCAAAACCGAAGGATGAAGTGGATCTGCTCATGACACGTGTAAAGACTCATGAGATGGAAGATCTTGCAAATGTACTAGTTGAAAAGGGATCGGAATAAATATTTTTAAATTTGGGCCTTTCAATGACGCGTTTACATAGAGAAATGCATACAATGCAACGAAGCAAACCTGGTGAAATGAACAGGGAGAAAGTATATTTAGTCTTACGAGCTAAAGTAAAGTGACGCCCCTCCTTTGCTTTAGCTTTTTTTCAATCTAATAAACGAATAAAGCGGGCATTGGGACAATTATGATATAATATTTTTGGCAAAGGGAGGGAGTTACAAATGTCACCGTCACTAATGAAAATGTGGATCTCCTTGGCGGGGATGGGCTTTATGTTTATTTCCATTATTTTAATTTATTTAAGCAGATTTAAGTTTTCTAACAAAGCTTTAAAAGCAATAACAGCTAGTATTGCCTATTTTTTAATGATTCTTTCCGGCATAATCATTTTTTTTGTCGTACTATCGGGACCAACAAGTTAAGTGTAATGGGAAATACATAGGTTAAAAGGGTTGAGTGTATGAAAAGCCAAGTAGTATTGTTATGGTCCATCGTTATCATGTTATTGACGGGCTGCATGTATCCACAGGATGAGCTAGCCCAGAACCAAATACCGTACGAAGATCAAGTTCAAGCGGTTCAATCTGCAGTTAATCAATTTCAAAAGGACAATGGTGGTATATTACCTATAAAGACAAAGGAGAAGGATACTCCTATATACGAAAAATATCCAATTGATTTTAACAGAATCAGTCCGAAGTATTTAGCAGAGCCACCTGGAAACGCTTATGAGTCCGGAGGTATATTTCAATACGTACTAGTTGACGTTGAGGAAAATCCAACGGTAAAGATTTTTGATTTGCGAATGGCGGAAAAAATTAAAGATATAAATCTTTTAATTAGTTTGCAAAAATACCCTCCATACAAAGAAGAAATAACAACAGGTGTATACACAATGGATTTCAAGAAAATAGGATATGAGGAAGAACGATATGTTGTTAGCCCTTATACAAACCAAAACCTTTCTTTTGTTATTACCGGTAGTGGAGAAGTATTTGTAGATTACAGAAGTGATTTATTTCAAGTGATGCAAAGTGGAAGTTGTAAGAAGACAGCAGGAGAGGATATTCGCGACTGCTTATTGCAAGATTCATTGTTTGTGCCTGCCTTTTCACTACCCTATACAATGGATGAGAAGACGAAAGAACCTATCTTTTTGGTGGATTAGTCATAACCCCTCGCTTACAGAAATAGAATGTAGGAGAGGGGCTTTTTATATTTGTATGGACTATAACAGTTAGGCAAAAAAAAATATAAAAACTGTCATAACGTTGTAGGACAACGTCATACACATATATTGTCTATACATTAGGGTTATTTTATCCCACTATCTCATTGATTTCAGGAGGGGATCACTTGGAAAAGGTAGATATTTTTAAAGATATTGCCGAAAGAACGGGCGGCGATATATATTTAGGAGTCGTAGGAGCAGTAAGAACAGGGAAATCAACCTTTATTAAGAAATTTATGGAGCTAGTTGTTATTCCAAACATGGCAAATGAATCGGATCGAGCTCGCACCCAAGATGAATTGCCTCAAAGTGCTGCTGGGAAAACGATTATGACAACTGAACCAAAATTTGTTCCAAATCAGGCTGCAAGCATACATGTTGACGACGGGTTGGATGTGAATATCCGCTTAGTTGACTGTGTTGGTTATACGGTTCCTGGTGCGAAAGGCTATGAAGATGAAAATGGACCAAGAATGATTAATACGCCTTGGTATGAGGAGCCAATTCCATTCCATGAAGCAGCTGAAATTGGAACAAGGAAGGTTATTCAAGAGCACTCAACAATTGGTGTAGTTATTACTACAGATGGTACCATTGGAGAAATTCCACGTTCTGCATACTTAGAAGCCGAGGAAAGAGTAATCAATGAGTTAAAAGAGGTTGGCAAACCGTTCATTATGGTCATTAACAGCGTACAACCTTACCATCCAAATACGGAAAAACTACGTATAGAGCTTTCAGAGAAATACGATATTCCAGTATTGGCTATGAGTGTGGAGGGAATGCGTGAAGGTGATGTCATGAACGTGATGCGTGAAGCACTTTATGAATTCCCTGTACTTGAAGTTAACGTGAATCTTCCTAGCTGGGTCATGGTACTTAGAGAAGATCACTGGCTAAGAGAAAGCTATCAGGAAGCAGTGAAAGACACAGTTAAAGATATTAAGAGATTAAGAGATGTTGACCGAGTTGTTAGTCAATTTAGTGATTATGAATTTATTGATCGTGCGGGCCTAGCTGGAATTGAGATGGGCCAAGGAATTGCTGAAATCGACCTATACGCTCCAGATGATTTATACGATGACATTTTAAAAGAAATTGTAGGAGTAGAAATAAGAGGGAAAGATCATTTGTTAGAGCTAATGCAAGACTTTGCTCATGCGAAGCAGGAATATGATCAAATCTCTGATGCACTTAAAATGGTAAAACAAACAGGTTATGGAATTGCAGCGCCGTCACTTGCTGATATGAGCTTGGATGAGCCTGAAATCATCCGCCAAGGTCCACGCTTTGGTGTACGCTTAAAAGCGGTTGCTCCGTCCATTCATATGATAAAAGTAGATGTAGAGTCCGAATTTGCTCCGATCATCGGTACTGAGAAGCAAAGTGAAGAATTGGTTCGATACTTGATGCAGGATTTTGAGGACGATCCACTTTCTATCTGGAACTCTGATATTTTCGGAAGAAGCTTAAGTTCAATCGTTCGTGAGGGAATTCAAGCAAAATTATCATTAATGCCTGAGAACGCTAGATATAAACTAAAAGAAACACTAGAAAGAATCATCAACGAAGGTTCTGGTGGATTAATTGCTATAATCTTATAATGCATCGACTCCTATTTAGGAGTCTTTTTTTGTTGGATTTTATTATATCCACGACAAAATTCATCAAAAACCCCGAAAATACTACCATAAATTAGCGAAAATTCTTGATAACCCCAATTTATTATGATAATCTTTTAACAGAATTACTTCGATATGCCGTCAAACCCTTATAAATAAAGGTTTTTCGTAAAAAAAACGTTGAAAAATTAGTTTTCATCATTTAATATAAGGCATGTCAGAGAAAACAGCTTCAATTACGTATAGAATTCAACTAAATTGTTTACTAATGAAGATAAGAACGTTTTCACTTACTGAATATACCATTTTGGGAGGAGGTGAAAGGCATGAACAAGACAGAACTAATCAACGCAGTTGCTGAAGCGAGTGAACTTTCTAAAAAGGACGCTACTAAAGCAGTTGACGCAGTTTTCGATTCAATTCTTGAAGCCCTTAAAAACGGTGATAAAGTTCAATTAATCGGATTTGGGAACTTCGAAGTTCGTGAGCGTGCAGCTCGTAAAGGACGTAACCCACAAACTGGTGAAGAGATCGAAATCTCTGCTAGCAAGGTTCCTGCTTTCAAACCAGGAAAAGCGCTTAAAGACGCTGTAAAATAATTACATAAATTGATATATGTTTATGTTATAGAAAAGGATCTCGTTTATACGTGATCCTTTTTCTATTTTTTTAGCTCTTTTGTGGCACATTAAAAGAACCTTCTACTTTGCTAGAAAGAAATTGGTTGTGCTAATATGTATAAGTATAGTTGGTATGATATGAAAAAACAGAGGGAACTCATTGCTGTAGGAGGAATTTAGTATGTCAGAAGTTAATCGTACCCAAATAGAGGAAGCGGTGCGTCTTATATTAGAAGCCGTAGGTGAAGATCCAAATCGTGAGGGTGTGCTAGATACACCAAAACGAGTAGCGAAAATGTACGAGGAAGTATTCTCGGGATTGAAACAAGATCCAAAAGAATATTTCGAAACCGTATTTAGTGAGGACCATGAAGAAATAGTCCTTGTAAAAGATATTCCATTTTACTCCATGTGTGAACATCATCTTGTTCCTTTTTATGGTGTCGCACATGTAGCTTATATACCAAGAAATGGTCGTGTAACAGGTTTGAGTAAGTTAGCTAGGGCTGTTGAAGCGGTAGCTAAACGTCCACAGTTGCAAGAAAGAATCACTTCTACAGTAGTTGACGCGATTATGGAGAAACTGGAGCCATATGGTGCAATGGTCGTTGTTGAAGCAGAGCATATGTGTATGACTATGCGTGGAGTGAAGAAGCCTGGTGCAAAAACCGTAACCCAAGCAGTCCGAGGTACACTTGCGGAGGACGCTACGGCAAGAGCTGAGGTACTTTCCCTAATTAAGTACTAAATTATTATAGAGGGGGCTACATAATGGTTAGCCCTTTCAATCAAAGTGAAGGGATCTAGAAATAATGGACCAAAAAAATTCGTTAACAAGTGATTATATCGTTATAAAAGCAATAGAAGATGGTGTTAATGTAATCGGTTTAACAAGAGGCACTGATACAAAATTTCATCACTCAGAGAAATTGGATAAAGGCGAGGTAATGATTGCTCAGTTTACTGAGCACACATCAGCTATAAAAATTCGTGGGAATGCAAAAATTATTACTTCTTACGGAGAGGTTGAGAGCGAAACAAAAGGGAAATAAATGCGAATCATGTCCTTTTGGTAAGCATTTATGGTATAATTGTCTCTGCCTTTAGTGAGTAGATAAATCGTACATATGCAAAGTAATCCTCATCTAAAATAATGAGGCTAATCATAATACATATACAGAATTTGGGGATACAAGGGTGATAATTGTGGGAGACTTTCAAAGAAAAATAGCCGATGTGAAGGAAAAAGTAGAGGAAAGGCTCCTTCACCCCTATATGTTCCAATTTATAAATACACCAGTGTTAGACGAAGATAAGCTATTGTTGCTTGTTTCGATTTTGGACCAATGTAAGTTATCTAATAAAGTGTTAGAGAATTATTCTATAACGACCATGTTGCTTCAAGTAGCCCTTGATACTCATGAACAAGTAACCAACACTAGTGCGAATAATGAAGTATTAAAGCAGCGACAATTAACAGTACTAGCTGGTGTTTATTACAGTGGGTTATATTATAAATTACTGGCTGAGTGTAATGATGTGCAGGCCATTAGAATGCTAGCTCAAGGAATAAAAACAATCAATGATAAAAAAATAATTGTATATCAAAAAAATATTTCAGAAATTGATACTTTGATGAATAATGTTAAGTTGATTGAATCATCTCTCATTGATCAATTTACCGATTATTTTCGTTTAGTTGGATGGAATGGCATTGTTGAAAATTTCTTGTTTATAAAGCGCCTTAGTAAGGAAAAGGATAATTTTGTACAAAAGAAATCTTCGATTGTATTTGACGCTCTTCATACTCTTATTTTTCCAAAACATAACGGTTCACTTAAAGACCTGTCTCTTGAGCAACAAAACTACTTAATATTAATTTGTGACCGATATATAGAGTTCTCTAAACAATTATTAGAAAAAGCTAAAAAAGAGCTTCCTCGAATTAATGAGCTGTTAGATTCTCGAATCACATCCATTATTAACCAAAAAACGGTGGCGAAAACATTTGTGGAAGAAGGGTAAGAAGTATGAATCAATCGAAAGAAGAACGAGTTCATAACGTTTTTGAAAAAATCTCAGATAACTACGACAAAATGAATTCTGTTATTAGCTTTAAGCTCCATACTAAATGGAGAGAAGATACGATGAAGAGAATGAATGTACAAAAAGGGAAAAAGGCACTTGATGTTTGTTGTGGAACAGCCGATTGGACCATCGCACTTGCAGAAGCTGTAGGCCCTACTGGTGAAGTGGTAGGCCTTGATTTTAGCCAAAATATGCTTAATGTTGGTAAACAAAAGGTTACAGAGGCCAATCTCAATCAAGTGACGCTCATCCATGGAAATGCCATGGAGCTTCCGTTTCCTGACCATTCATTTGATTATGTTACCATTGGATTTGGATTAAGAAATGTACCAGATTATCTTCAAGTATTGAAAGAGATGAATCGTGTATTAAAGCCGGGCGGAATTGCAGTATGTCTTGAAACATCACAACCAACATTGATAGGCTATCGACAGCTATTCTATTTTTATTTTCGATTTATTATGCCTTTGTTTGGTAGGATGTTTGCAAAAAGCTTTAGTGAATATTCCTGGTTACAAGAATCAGCTAGAGACTTTCCAGGTGTAAAAGAACTCGCTGGTTTATTCAAACAAGCTGGTTTTAAGGACGTCACTTATAAGCCATACAGTGGCGGGGCAGCTGCTGTTCATTTTGGCCATAAATAAAATAATCTTCATGTACAGGTTAGGCTAGGTGATTCATGAATGAAGCTGAAAATGATGTATTCATTTTTAAACTCAGATATTAATATTATTGAGAAAACACTAGAAGATACGGTGGAGGCTGAGTCACCTCTTCTTCGTCAAGCATCTCTACACTTGTTGCAAGCAGGGGGGAAGAGAATACGCCCTGTTTTTGTTTTGTTGTCAGGGAAATTTGGCGATTATGATATACATGGAATGAAGAACGTGGCAGTAGCGCTTGAACTTATCCATATGGCTTCACTTGTTCATGATGATGTCATTGACGATGCAGAACTTAGACGCGGCCAGCCAACCATCAAAGCGAAATGGGATAACCGGATTGCGATGTATACAGGCGACTATATTTTTGCCAGATCGCTAGAATTAATGACAAATATTAAAAACCCACTTGCTCATCAAATTCTCTCTGAAACGATTGTTAAGTTATGTGTTGGGGAAATTGAACAAATAAAATTTAAATATGATTACAATCAAACGCTACGTGACTATC
>Ga0224722_1000769_pt1 | contig 18499 bp, 19 predicted proteins | sample Balambano_FR1_Me_FD_161646 | JGI IMG/M metagenome (GOLD analysis project Ga0224722, IMG submission 161646) | Freshwater sediment microbial communities from Lake Towuti, South Sulawesi, Indonesia - Balambano_FR1_MetaG | ecosystem: Environmental > Aquatic > Freshwater > Lake > Sediment | place... | reverse complement strand
TAACTACTTAGCAACTTTTTCTAAAAAATGCTTCTTAAAAGGTTTAATTCGAAAATTTCTTTTTGTGACTTTTCGAACTTTATTTTCTTCAAAAGTAAAAAATTCTCCTGTTACGATATTTTTTAAAGTTATATAACTAATTTCACATATTGTATCTAATCTAATAAACTCTAGATAATTGTATTGTCGATTATTATACACCAGCTCATAATAGCCATTATCTCGATATCCACTCATATTCTGACCCACTTTCTTAAGTTGGTGATAGTAAGTGTTTACCACAATGTATACTCGTATTAAACCGATGTACAATAAAAATTTAACGATTGCTCGACTTTTTTAGACGATCAAGTTCTGTTAGTAAATATTCATAATATCGCTTGCTTAATCTTCCTTTTGCCCCTCTAAGAATTTCGGTCGAATAATGGTCGGGTGGTGACACTTCGGGCATTTTGTTATACACATGGAATGTCAAAACATCCTTAAATATTTCTCCATCGATGGCCACATCTACAAAGGTAGGGCGATACCATCCTCCATAAAACCCTTCTCTAGCAAATAAATACTCGACCCCTTCATATGGAGTTAAGTACAACAACCCTTCAGTATCACCACCATCTTCCACAATATCTGCTCTTCCTCCATCACTTACCCTAAAAAGGTATTTCATGGAGTATCCCTTTAGTAAGGCAGCTCCAATTAGGTTTTTAAAACAGTGCTCCACCCCCGCCTTTCTGAATCGTTCATCATCCATACATGAACCATACGCAAAGTAGTATACTTGTTGAGGACGATTTTTCATGAACCTATGTAACTTCCAATCTCCATGGGTGATTTTTTCGACCTTGCTTAATTCGTCCACGTTCACATACACGAGCGCTACTATAGTACTGTTATCCGTATGAACAGTAACATTTGTTCTGTCATACAAATTAGACTCTTTACCCTCTTCATAATCCTCCAAAGCGTCGAGCTGAGGTAATAGTTTTTTACTAACTTCATATAACTCTCCATGCACCTTACCAGATTCATTAAGTTCTAATGTCGGATAACCATTACCTGTATCAAAAAGCTCACCGTTTACCCATGCCTGTTCAGCTATGCAAGTAGCTCCCCTGATTAATCCGTGATTCGTCTCATGTCGTCGTAATGTACCATAAACAAAAAGTGTAATCGTATCCATCCTTCTCCCCCATCATACATACGTTTTACCATATTTTATCATGAAAAAAATCATTTCGTATAAACCCTGTAACAGAATATTAATAATTTTATGGCAATAAATATGGAGTTTTGGGTTTTCAAATGGATTAAAACCCGATACAATGATAAAAAGCTAGAAAATTCAGTCCATTTGAAGGAGGCTTGCAAATGAAGATAATGAGTAATGAAATTTTAGTGGTCTCGTATCGGAATGCATTGAAGTCAGGTGAGGATAAAGAATGGGCGAAGTTTTTGAAGAAGGAAATTGAAAAAAGAAATTTGAAACCGACAATTAAATCTTAGGTCACAACCACCGGCACCCATAAGCCGGTGGTTTTATTTATTTCACAAAATAAACAAGACGGGTTTCCCCGTCTATAACTGATCGATCATATTTAAGTAAAGTTGTTGCGGCGGGTGACTGGAGAGCCGTTTCTCCTTTTGAGCTAATTCATTCATTTCTCTCATTTCAAGAGGAAAATCCACGTGACCACCTACAGAATAACCTTGAAGACTTTCACCTGAAATAAACAATTCAATTCCATCTTCGGTAACAAAAAAGGCGTCTTCACTCAACATATACCGATGATGACATCTGCTTTTCGTTTGCATGAATTTCCCTCCACTTTTGTTCTCAACCCCATTATATAGTAAATGTTCTGAATATTCATATAGTAAATTTTAGGAATTTGTGAACAAAATTGTCGTAATTTTGTAAAAAAGATTGACACTTAGCAATTTACTGTAGTAAAGTTAGAAAAAATTAAATGTTTTGATTTCTTATCAAGAGAGGTCGAGGGTCTGGCCCTATGAAGCCTCAGCAACCATCAATTTTTTGAAAAGGTGCTAATTCCAGCAAGTATTTTACTTGGAAGATAAGAAGAATGGCTCATGTTGATAACAAAGTCTTCTTCTTAGAGAGAAGACTTTTTTTTATTATTAGGATGTTGGGAGAGACTGAAATGTATAAAAACGAAACAAAGGTAGCGCAGATTGGGAACAGAAGTGAAACTCAAACAGGGACAGTAAATCCACCTGTTTACTTTTCGACAGCATATCGGCACGAAGGAATTGGCCAATCAACTGGCTTTGATTATATTCGCACAGGCAATCCAACAAGAAAACTTGTAGAGGCGGCAATTGCTGATTTAGAAGGCGGTGATCAAGGGTTTGCCTGTAGTTCCGGAATGGCTGCAATCACAACCATTCTTTCACTCTTTGAATCTGGCGATGAATGGATCGTTTCAAGAGACTTATACGGTGGAACTTATCGAATCTTAGAACAAGGATTTAAAAAATGGGGACTTTCGAGTAAATATGTACAAACTCATGATATGAGCATTATCGAACAGGCAATCACCGAGAAGACAAAAGCTATCTTTATTGAAACCCCAACTAATCCTCTGATGGAAGAAACAGATATTCAAGCGGTTTCTGAATTAGCAAAAAAATATAATATTTTATTAATTGTTGACAATACATTTTACACTCCATTACTTCAAAGACCTATTGAATTAGGGGCGGATATTGTTATCCATAGTGCGACTAAATACCTCGGCGGACACAATGATGTGCTTGCTGGCTTGATCGTTGGGAAAGGAAAAGAGGTTTGTGAACAGCTTGGATTCCATCATAACTCAATTGGAGCGGTATTAAGTCCGTTTGACTCTTGGCTTCTTATTCGCGGGATGAAGACTTTAGCACTTAGAATGAAACAGCATGAAAAAAATGCAAGAGAGCTTGCAAGCTTCTTAAAGAATCATGAAAATGTGGTAGATGTTCTTTATCCAGGTCGTGGAGGCATGCTTTCCTTCCGAATTAAAAAAGAAGAGTGGGTTAATTCATTTTTACAAAATCTTAACCTTATTACGTTTGCAGAAAGCCTTGGGGGTGTAGAAAGCTTCATTACATACCCAGCTACACAGACTCATGCGGATATTCCGGAAGAAGTTCGTTTTTCAATTGGCGTTTGTAATCGCCTGCTTCGTTTCTCTGTTGGCATTGAAGACGTGGAGGATTTATTTAAAGATATTGACCAAGCTCTTACTCGTTTAAGTTCGGAGGCATAAAAATGACAAAAGAACACAATTTCTCATTTGAAACAAAACTACTTCATAATGAACATAAATTTGATCCTACTAACGGTGCTGTTTCCGTTCCTATTCAACATGCATCCACCTTCCACCAGCATAGCGTTGATGAGTTTGGAAAATACGACTATGGACGAAGCGCGAATCCAACTCGTGAAGCTTTTGAAACAGTCATTGCTAACCTTGAAGAAGGTACAAACGGATATGCCTTTTCATCAGGTATGGCAGCCATTTCGACTGCGTTTCTTCTTCTCTCACAAGGAGACCATGTAGTGATTACGGAAGACGTATATGGTGGGACCTACAGAATGGTAACGGAAGTCCTTTCACGTTTTGGAATCGATCACACATTTGTTGATATGACGGACCTTACAGCTGTTAAACAAGCCATCCGTCCGAATACGAAGGTATTCTATGTAGAAACTCCTTCCAATCCCCTTTTAAAGGTAACGGATATTCGAGCCATCAGTGACATAGCCAAAAGTGTTGGAGCTTTAACCTTTGTTGACAATACATTTTTAACACCTGCTCTACAAAAGCCATTACTTCTTGGAGCGGATGTAGTGCTTCATAGTGCCACGAAGTTTCTTTCTGGACATAGTGATGTAGTTGCTGGTGCGATCGTTGTAAACGACCATGACCTTGCTAAACAGATAGGATTTTTACAAAACTCTTTTGGCGCGGTGTTAGGCGTTCAAGATGCTTGGCTGGTATTACGCGGAATTAAGACACTATCGGTTAGAATGGATTTCTCTATAAAATCTGCCTTACAAATAGCTAACTTCCTACAGAATCACCCTAGTGTAAAAAAAGTGTACTACCCTGGCCTTACTGATCATCCACAGTACGAACTACAAAAAGAACAATCAGAAGGTGCCGGAGCCGTTCTTTCATTCGAACTTGAAAGTGAAGAAGCGGTAAAACAGTTTGTTGAACGAACAGAAATCCCTGTATTTGCTGTTAGTTTAGGCGCTGTTGAATCGATCCTCTCTTACCCAGCGAAAATGTCACATGCGGCAATGCCGATGGAACAACGCTTAAAAAGAGGAATCAGTCAAAGTCTCCTTCGCCTTTCTGTTGGCCTAGAACACCCCGATGATATCATTAACGATTTCACGGCTGCCCTTGAAACAATAGCCGCGAAGAGCCAAGGAGAGAAAGTAAGATGAGCCTTATAGATAAACTGAAAAAAGATATTGTCATTGGTGATGGTGCAATGGGTACCCTTCTTTACTCCTATGGAACAGATACTTGTTTTGAAGAGTTAAACTTGTCACATCCTGATGATATTTTAAACATCCATAAGGCCTATCTGAGAGCTGGAGCGGATGTTATTCAAACGAACACGTATGCTGCCAACTCCTTAAAGCTACAAAGATACGGTCTTGAGGATTCTGTTGAAAAAATTAATCGTGCTGCCGTAAAAATTGCGAAACAAGCCATTACAAATGAAAGCTTTGTTGTCGGAACCATCGGTGGTAACCGTGGTATTCGCCCCAACTCGTTTTCTATAGAGGAAATTGTTCATAGCTTTTCACAGCAACTACATTTCTTATTGCTTGAAGATATTGATGGACTGTTACTTGAAACTTACTACGATTTAGATGAAATCGAAGCAGTCCTCACCCTTGCAAGAAAGGAAACCCATTTACCTATTATTGCTCAAGTTTCCATGCAGGTCCCTGGCATTATGCAAAACCGAACACCCATTAATGAAGCTCTCTTACGTTTAGAGAGTCTTGGTGCTGATGTAGTTGGTGTGAACTGTCGTCTTGGTCCCCATCATATGCTTGAAAGCTTGGAACAAGTTGAATTACCTAAAACGGCGCTTTTATCCGCGTACCCAAATGCTAGTCTTCCTACGTACACAGATGGAAAGTTCCATTATGAAGGAGATGCGGATTATTTCCGAAAAAGTGCACAGGAATTCAGAGCTCAAGGTGTTCGTCTTTTAGGTGGCTGCTGTGGTACGACTCCAGCCCATATTAAGGCCTTTGCTACTGAGCTAAAAGGAACTTCACCTGTGACGGAAAAACAAGTGGAAGTAAAAAAAGAAGTGGTTCAAGTGAAAGTAGTACAACCAAAACGTACGGAACGTCCTCTACAGGAAATTGTTAAAGAAAGATCATCAGTCATTGTTGAATTGGACCCACCTCGAAAGCTGAACACAAAGAAATTTTTCGAAGGAGCTCAAGCACTTAAGGAAGCAGGTGTTGATGCCATTACATTAGCTGACAATTCCCTTGCGTCTCCAAGAATTTGTAATACTAGCTTGGCTCAATTGACAAAAACAAATATCGGCTTACGACCACTTGTTCACATTACTTGTCGTGATCGAAATATTATTGGTCTTCAATCTCACCTAATGGGGCTTCATACCCTGGGATTACATGATATTTTAGCTATAACAGGCGACCCAGCACGTGTCGGTGATTTCCCTGGCGCTTCATCAGTATATGATGTATCTTCATTCGAACTCATTAGCATGATAAAGCAGTTTAATGAAGGTCTTTCCCCTACTGGCAAGGACCTAGGGGAAAAAGGTGTATTTTCTGTTGCTGCCGCATTTAACCCAAATGTAAAATATATAGATAAAGCTGTTTTACGTATGGAAAAGAAAGCAAAGTATGGAGCAGATTACTTTATTACTCAACCTGTATATTCAGAAGAAAAACTATTAGAGATCTACCATGCAACTAGGCATATCAACGAACCTATTTACATTGGGTTAATGCCACTAACATCGAGTAAGAATGCGGAGTTTCTTCATAACGAGGTACCTGGAATAAAAATTTCTGATTCTATTAGAGAGTTAATGGCTTCTTTAAAAGATGATCCTGTTCAATCAACTAAAGAAGGAATCGCTATTACAAAGTCATTGATTGACGCAGCTTCTGAATTGTTTAATGGAATTTATTTAATCACTCCTTTTATGCGCTATGAAATGACCGCACAGCTCGCTACCTATACAAATACGATAAACAGCCAAGTGTTAAGGAGGAAGCTGAATGCAAACAGCATCGTTAAATGAACAACTGAATAGACGAATTCTCATCATGGATGGTGCGATGGGTACGATGCTCCAACAAGAAGCATTAACAGCTAACGATTTTGGTGGAGAGGAGTATGAGGGTTGTAATGAAATGTTAAACCTCACTGCCCCAGATGTGATTGAAAAAATTCACCTTGAGTACTTACGTGCTGGAGCCGATATTATTGAAACTAATACATTTGGTGCCACAAGTCTAGTATTGGATGAATATGATTTAGGCTCTAAAGCGTATGAAATCAATGTGGTCGCTGCTAAGCTAGCAAGCAAGGCAAGAGATCAAATATCTACGGCTGAGTGGCCACGCTTTGTTGCAGGTTCCCTTGGTCCTACAACCAAAACATTAAGTGTTACAGGTGGAACAACCTTTTCTGCTTTAGTTGAAACTTATGAGGAGCAGGTACTCGGTCTCTTAGATGGTGATGTAGATTTACTTCTTCTTGAAACTAGTCAGGACTTGTTAAATGTAAAAGCTGGATTTTTAGGAATACAAAGAGCATTCGAACTTCGTAACCGCAAGCTCCCGATTATGATTTCTGGGACGATTGAACCGATGGGAACAACGCTTGCTGGTCAATCTATCGAAGCCTTTTATATTTCCATTCAACATATGAATCCTATAGCCGTTGGTCTAAATTGTGCAACTGGACCTGAATTCATGCAGGATCATATACGATCCCTTTCTTCCCTATCAAATTCTGCAATCAGTTGTTATCCTAACGCTGGTTTACCTGATGAAGAAGGTCATTATCACGAAACACCTGATTTGCTAGCAAAAAAACTTGGTAACTTTGCTGCAGAAGGCTGGATTAATATTGTTGGTGGTTGCTGTGGTACAACACCTGAACATATTAAAGCCATTTCTAATGAGATGAAGAAATACAAGCCTCGTCAACGAATCGAAAACCATGCCCACATGGTGTCAGGTATCGAGCCATTCGTATACGATGACCCCACTCTTCGACCAATCATGGTTGGCGAACGAACAAATGTAATCGGGTCAAGAAAGTTTAAAAGATTAATTAGCGAAGGTAAATTTGAGGAAGCTTCAGAAATAGCTCGTGCTCAAGTGAAAAACGGAGCTCACGTTATTGACATCTGCTTGGCGGATCCCGACCGAGACGAAATAGTTGATATGGAGAGCTTTATTCAAGAAGTAGTTAAAAAGGTTAAGGTTCCTTTAGTTATTGATTCAACTGATGATAATGTTCTAGAAAAGGCACTTAGTTATTCTCAAGGAAAGGCCATCATCAACTCCATTAACCTTGAAGATGGCGAAGAAAAATTTGAATCGGTTTCTAAGCTCATTCATAAATACGGTGCCGCAATTGTTGTCGGAACCATTGACGAAAAAGGAATGGGTGTCACTGCCGAGAAAAAACTAGAGGTAGCGAAGCGATCTTATGATCTACTAGTTAACAAATATGGTGTTCCTCCTCAAGATATTATTTTTGATCCACTTGTCTTCCCTGTTGGTACTGGAGATGAACAATACATTGGTTCTGCAAAAGCAACCGTTGACGGAATTCGAATGATTAAAGAGACGATGCCTGAAACTCAAACAATATTGGGAATCAGTAATGTATCCTTCGGTCTTCCACCTGTCGGACGTGAAGTACTGAACTCTGTATTCCTTTATCATTGTACGGTTGCTGGATTGGATTACGCGATTGTAAACACAGAAAAACTTGAACGTTTTGCAAGTATTCCACCTGAGGAAGTAAAATTGGCTGAAGATCTTCTTTTCCATACTACTGATGAAACACTAGCTGTTTTCACAGATTTTTACCGGGAAAAGAAAAAAGAAGCTAAAAGCACACTACCGGATATGACGTTAGAGGAGCGACTCGCTTACTATATCGTTGAAGGTACAAAAGAAGGGTTAATCCCTGACTTAGAGCTTGCTTTATCGTCCTACCCTGCCCCACTTGACATCATTAATGGCCCATTAATGGATGGCATGAAGGAAGTAGGTCGCCTATTCAATGACAATCAATTAATCGTAGCAGAAGTACTTCAAAGTGCAGAAGTAATGAAAGCCTCCGTTTCCTTCTTAGAACCACATATGGAAGCAGGAGATACATCTGCATCTAAAGGAAAAGTGATTCTAGCTACTGTAAAAGGCGATGTTCATGATATCGGTAAAAACTTGGTGGATATTATCTTAAGCAATAATGGATATGATGTAGTTGACTTAGGTATAAAGGTAACCCCAAATACATTAATCGAAACCATTAAAAAGGAAAACCCCGACATTGTTGGATTATCAGGGTTACTAGTTAAGTCTGCTCAACAAATGGTTCTGACTGCTCAAGACATGAAGCAAGCAGGTATTAATATTCCAATTTTAGTTGGTGGTGCAGCTTTATCTAGAAAATTTACTGACACAAAAATTTCTAAGGAGTACGATGGTTTAGTATTGTATGCAAAGGATGCAATGAATGGGTTAAGTCTAGCTAACCAGCTCCAAGATGAAGAAGAGATGAAAAAGCTAGAGATCGAGCATGCTGAAAAACAAGAGCGTTTAGCTAGTATAAGCACCGACTCAAGTACTTCAACAGCTACAGCTACAGCCATTAAGGTTCGCTCAAAAACAAAACAAGATTTTATCGTTCAAGTTCCAAAGGACGTTAAAAGACATATTTTACGACAATACTCCCTTGCCCATATTGAGCCATATATTAATGAACAGATGCTTATTGGTCATCATTTAGGGGTAAAAGGGACGATCGAAAAGCTATTAGCAGTTCAAGATGAAAAAGCGTGGAAAGTAAAAAATGTAGTTGATGAGCTCAAAGCAGATGCAAAACAAAAGGGTTGGATTAAACCACAAGCAGTTTATCAGTTTTATCCTGCTCAATCAAAAGATGAGAGTATCTATATCTATAATCCTGAAAATCATTCTGAAATAATTGAAACCTTTACGTTCCCTCGTCAGGAAACAGAGCCATTTTTGTGCTTAGCAGATTATGTTAAATCTGTTGACTCTGGTGAAATGGATTATGTTGGTTTCTTTGCAGTAACTGCAGGCACCGGGATTCGTCAGGTTGCTGAAGAATTAAAAAAGGCTGGAAAGTTTTTAGAAAATCATGCTCTTCAAGCTTTAGCGTTAGAGACTGCTGAAGGATTTGCAGAATTCATTCATCGTCTCATACGTGACCAGTGGGGATTCCCAGATCCGGTTAGCATGACAATGAAGGATCGATTCTCCGCTAAATATACTGGTCAACGTTTCTCCTTTGGATACCCAGCTTGTCCAGATCTTGAAGATCAAACTAGACTATTTTCGCTTCTGAAGCCTGAGGAAATAGGCATTCAATTAACAGAAGGTTTTATGATGGAGCCTGAAGCTTCTGTTACAGCAATGGTATTTTCACATCCGGAAGCCCGTTACTTCAATGTTTTAAGATAATTGCCAGAGAGTGTTTAGCCTAACAAGCTAAACACTTTTTTCTGTTTTTTCCCCTATTTTTCTACTACAATAAAAGTAATGACGAAGGGAATAGGTGATTCAATGGATTTTTCAATTATTCCTTTAGGTGATGCGGCACTAATGATTGAATTCCAAGCAACAGGGTTAAGTGATAGGGCAAACGAATGGGTCCACTCTGCGTATCATTTACTCTTAAAACAGACAGTACCAGGAATGATCGCTTTAGTTCCTGCATACACAACCTTAACGCTTCATTATGAGCCTTCTTTCATAAAATCAGATTATCCCTATCAGCACATGAAAATGATCATCCAAGAATTACTGAGAAAAGGTATTAAAACGGACACTAGATATGGAAATTATTTTCTTATCCCAGTATGCTATGAACCCCCTTTTTCTTTGGATTTAATCGAGGTTGCGCAAGTTCACCACCTAACCGTGGAAGAAGTTATACATATTCATACAAAGCAAATCTATCAAGTTAGCTTTCTCGGCTTTTCACCAGGCTTCCCTTTTTTAAGTGGACTACCTAAATCAATCGCTACCCCAAGAAAAGAAAATCCAAGAACACTTGTGAAAGCTGGCTCTGTAGGTATTGCTGGAGAACAAACAGGAATTTACCCGACCGATACTCCTGGTGGCTGGCAAATAATCGGTCAAACACCGATTCGTATTTATTTTCCTGAAAAGAAGGAGCCCACGCTATTTACACCAGGTGATACGATCCGTTTTTATCCGATATCAGCTAAACAGTATTACCAACTGGAGGAATCACATGAATATAACAGTTCTTAAGCCTGGTCTCCTCACTACTATTCAAGATCTAGGGCGTATACACTATCAAGCTAAAGGGATTGGCACTTCAGGTGCGCTAGACCTCTACTCTCATCGGCTTGCTAATTGGCTTGTGGGAAATGAAGATAACGAAGCTACGATTGAAATCACCCTTATTGGACCTACTCTACTGTTCCAATGTTCAGCAGTCATTTCAATATGTGGAGCAGATCTATCCCCAACATTAAATGGTAATAAAATAGACAACGGAAGAACTCTTCTGGTTTCAAATGGAGATATTCTCTCATTTTCTACCATTCGAAACGGAAGTCGGGCGTATCTTGCTGTAAATGGAGGTATCCATTCTCCTCCCAAATTCGGGAGTAGAAGTACAGATATTAGGTCACAAATCGGAGGACACTATGGAAGGCCCTTAAAAGCTAAAGATCGATTATTGATTTCATCAAGTTATTTATCACATCGGATACAATGGAAGCTTTCTCCTGAATTACATAACCATGTGACGGAAAATAGAAAAATACGATTTACAAAAGGAAAGCAATGTAAGCTCTTTACTAACAGGAGCTATCCAGTGTTTATCACTTCAGATTTTCAAATAAGTAAAGATTCTAACCGAATGGGAATCCGATTAAATGGACCTCCCCTTCAATTACAAAAAAAGCAGGAACTTATTACTGAAGGAGTGGCACACGGATCTGTTCAAGTTCCTCCAAATGGACAGCCTATTATCCTTCTATCAGATAGACAAACTACCGGAGGGTATCCGAAAATAGCACAAATCGCATCTGTCGACCTCCCCTATCTAGCACAAAAAAAACCTGGAGAAAAAATAAACTTTGAAGAAATCAGCCTACAAGAATCCCAAAAATTATATGGTAGGATGAAACATCTTATGCAGGTTCAAAAGGTAATTATTAAAGAAGGATTAAAAGGAGTGATTCAACATGGAGGTTGATCTGAATTGTGATCTAGGCGAAAGCTTCGGTGTTTATAAGCTCGGAAATGACCAAGAAATGATGAAGTATATCACTTCGGCTAACATCGCTTGCGGTTTTCATGCAGGCGACCCGATTACAATGAGAGAAGCTGTTTTATTAGCCTTATCCAATGGGGTATCTATAGGAGCGCATCCTGGTTTAGCTGATTTGAGAGGATTTGGTCGTAGAAATATACATATCTCTCCAAAGGATGCCTATCATGATGTGATATATCAAATTGGTGCATTAGAAGCGTTTGTCAAATCAGAGGGTGGTGTTTTACGACATGTAAAATCTCATGGAGCTTTATATAATTTATGCGCTGAAGATGAGGCTCTCTCTGAGGCTGTTGCGGAAGCTGTTTACCGAGTGAATCCTGACTTATATTTGTATGGATTAAGCGGAGGGAAATTAATTGACGCAGGAAGGAAACTGGGTCTTAAAACCGTAAATGAGGTGTTTGCCGACCGAGCCTATTTGGAAAATGGAACACTTGCTCCAAGACATATGGAAGGTGCCGTCATTAACGACGAAAATACTTCCATCCACCAAGTGCTTCAGCTAGTTCTTGAAAAGCGGGTAAAAACCATTAAGGGAATTGAAATCCCCATACAGGTAGACTCTATTTGCTTACATGGTGATGGAAATAAAGCCCTTGAAATGGCAAAATTGATTTCTTCCACACTTAAAAACAAAGGAGTAATTTTAAAACCATCCTATTAACAAAGAAAGAAGCGCAATTTATTGCTGCGCTTCTTTTACTCTGATAGTGATTCCTTTAGGAGAAGCATTTCTTCCTCGGTTTTTGCGATCTTCAACAATTGTGTGTCCAATCTTTTCGATATATTATCAAAGTTTTTTTGATAACTAGCCTGCAATTTCAATAAAGTTTCCTCGATTGCTACGGTCACTTTTTCAAAGGGATGTTCCTCAATCTTTTGTAATAATTCCTTAATATCCCCTATATCAATTTGATTAACAGCTACACGATGCTCAATGCTGTTCACTTTTTCAAGCGTTGCAAGTCTTGATTCAATAGAATCCAATTTTGAGTTTACATTTATATTGATCTCATTTAAGAGCCGCACTAATTGCGTCATCTCACTCATGTTAAAACCCCTCAATGTTTTTTCTTATTGTATCATTTACAACATCAGAAAGGTGTTACAGAACTTCGTTAATTTCGTGTCAAAAAAACAAACGTTTCAATTTCTTGGTTGACTGCAAACATCCATCTTTTAATGTTTCGGGTATTTTCCAACAACGTGAATCGCTGAGATAATTTTTTTATTAATCCATTTTCTATTTTCTATTGTGTTAAGTGTTTCATAAACCATCTTTCTTCCTTCTTCTGTTGTTACATAGTGACTAGGAAGGCTGTTTAAACTAAGTGCGATGATATCATTTCGACATTTAGCACATTTACAAAACATTTGGTAATCAGGTCCCACCATACACATGGTGACTAAGGCGATTACTATTTCTTCCATAACATTAACGTAACTATTCATTCGTTCACTCCGCCTTATTAGATAAAAATTGCCAAATTGAAAGTAATTCGATACTCTATAGATACTTATTGTAACAGGAGATTCCTATGATTCGTATGATTGGCATTACAAAAGATTTTACCATAAAAGACATTAGTTTCCGTCAGTTTAATCCCAATGACTGGATTTGGTATTGGATTGATTTCGATCAGCCAAGTGAGGAAGAAACGATTTATTTACAGGATCCTTTGCAATTTCACCCCCTCGCTATAGAAGATTGCATAAATAAACTTCAACGTCCTAAACTAGACTATTATGATCAGCACACCTTTTACGTTACACATCGCTTAGGTGAAGGGAGCCTTGAAAAGGAAGAAATTAATTTTTTTGTTGAAAAGCAATTTATTGTCACCTATCACCATTTACCGTCACCAGAAATTGATCAGGTATGGGACCGTTTAATTCATTCTCGTAAGATTAAAGACTGGAATCCGTATTTAGTGTTCTACTACGTGCTCGATAAGATTGTTGACAATTATTTCCCGTTTTTATATGAAATCGAAGATACATTAAATGACATAGAAGACAATTCGAACCATTTATCAATGGAAAAGTTGCTTGATCAATTGTTTGAAACGAGACATCATTTATTGAGCCTGAGACATACGATTATTCCCATGAGAGACCTTCTTTACCGAATGTTAAACTCTCACCGTTTAGAAACCATTCAAGGGAAAAAAGAGTATTTTGCAGATATATATGATCACTTACTGAAACTATCTGAAATGATTGATGCAAACCGCGAAATAACTGCTGATATACGCGATAGTTATATATCGTATAACTCCCACCAAACCAATCGAGTGATGAAGGTACTTACAGTTATTACAACCATCTTTATGCCACTTACCTTTATCGCGGGCATTTACGGAATGAATTTTGAACATATGCCAGAACTCCGGTGGGAATTTGGATACTTTCTTATCCTTCTCATTATGCTTATCATTGGGGGAGGTATGTATATTTGGTTTAAAAAGAAGGGTTGGTTTCGATAAAAATGGAATAAAATCCCCAGCTGTAGCTGGGGATTTTATTTTAGATGATTTTTTTATCATTTATATCGTATTTTTCTTTTAACCATGGGGGAGCCGTTTTGATTAGTCTTTGTAGGATGAATGTTGTAAATAATAAATCATCTGTAAACCCAAAAATGGCAAATATATCTGGTATCACATCAATTGGCAATAAGAGATAACCAATAATAAGAGCTATTGGCCAGGCCTTATGTTTTAGTGATACGTCTCGTGCAATATAAAACTCTCTTATGAAGGGTAAGAATCTCCAAAATTTAACGACAAATGCTACTCTTTTCCAAGCTTTTTTCATGCTCGATTCCCCTTCCTTAACCTTTTACTGGATATAGATTAGATCCTGATCCTCACTCTTAACCCCTGCATCAAATATCATCTTGGTTTTAAATCGATACTTGATCGATGATGACGATTTTTCAAGTTTATTTGGCAAGGTAAATCGAAAATTTAATTGATTTTGTTCTTGTGATTCAATCATTTGTGTAGTGTAGATCGTTGAGCTTTCAATGATTACTTCTTGATTTTCTTCTTCGTTTTTCATTACTAAATCACATTCAATTCTTTTTAACTGCTGCTCAATCGTACCTCCTTGAATATGAAAATGTCCTGTGACACACTCCCCTGGTTGAAATTTTGTATGATCTAGCTTTAAGTCTATCGTAGCTGATCCAATTCCTAATAATGACATATACTTTCTCAAAATCATGGTTTTCCAATCCCCTCAATATTTTTTAGTTACTCTTATCCTTACCCATATCCTATTATCAATAAAATAAAAATGGTCCTTACCTTGGAGGTAAAGACCATAAATAAAGACCTTTACCATATGGTAAAGGTCTTGCTAACAACAAGTAATGAGTGTTGCCAACAAAGCCGAGAGTTTCCTCTGAAATGACGACTTTGCTGTAAAAGCTACTCCCCTTTAGGAGATAATATAAAATTGATATACTAATTTTATGTTATTCCCCTTAAATTTGTCAATCTTTTTATAATGGAATTTCTAAAACAATCTTTGTCCCTTTACCAGGAGAGGAATGAATATGAACTTCCCCTTTTACCGCTCGAGCACGTTCCTCCATACTAAAAAGCCCTACTCCCCTTGTAACGTTTAACAGATCAAACCCTTGACCATTATCTTCTATGATCACACGAACCTCTTGCTCGATCTCTCGAATAATAATGGAAACTTGCTCAGCATTTGCATATTTTTGAATATTAATTAACGCTTCCTGTAGAATACGATAAATAGTAATTTCCTTGTTTGATGAAAGCCGCTTTTGTAAAAAGCAATCAAAATGAACATCAATCTGATAATTCTCTGAAAAACGGGTTAAATATGAACGGATCGCAGGTAAAAGACCAAGGTCATCGAGAACAGACGGTCTTAATTCTTGGGATATTTTTCTGACTTCCTCAATGAGTTCCGTAGCTTCCTTTTGGAGTATATCAAGTAAGGGATGCTTTAGTTGTGATTGTAAAATATTAATTGAAATCAAATGACTATACAGATTTTGCCCGATCCCATCATGAAGATTTCTTGAGAGCCTTTTTCTTTCGTCTTCTTGTACCTCAATGATTTTTGTCATCATACTTTGTAGCTCTTCTTCTACTTTTTTTCTTTCTGTGACCTCATGACGAATCGCTAAATACTGATACGGTTTTCCATTTGAATTCAGAAACGGAACAATGGTCGTGTCTACCCAATAATATGTACCATCTTTTGCACGATTTTTTATTTCTCCATTCCAAACTTGGCCAGATGAAATGGTCAGCCATAGGTCTTTGAAGAATGCCTTTGGATGAAAGCTTGAATTAATAATTCGATGATCCGATCCGATCAGTTCTTCCCTTGAGTACTTAGAGATCTGAGAGAACTTATCATTTACATACGTGATTCGACCTTTAGCATCTGTAATTGCTACAATAGATGAGGCATCTAGGGCAAATTTGAAATCCTTTAATTCTTGAACAGATTTTTGTAACTCTTCGGATAGTTCGTTAAGAGGATTAGGTGTGTGATGATTTACGTTGATGATCCTCGATTGATCCTTCAACTCTATAGCCTCCCTCTAGAATTCTTTTACATTTTTTCAAATGATAAAAATTTTTTAATATCCGCTGCAGCTTTCTCCACTACCTTTTTTTCATCGTCACTGATGCAAGTTTCCGATCTAAACCCCACAAGCAACACACCTTTAGGTATGCCATTAATGAGTATTGGTACAGCGTACGCATAAAGTAGCTTTTCTGCTAACATAATGGGATACTCTAATGCTTTCCCTAGTATATTCTGAGGAAAATACTTAATCTCCATTGGTCTACCGGTAGATATCACTCTACCCGCAATTCCTTTTCCATACCGTAGGGTGATTCTTTCATATTTATCATTGCTATTACCGGAAGCATATTTCCAGCCAATATTAGGCCCTTTACTCTCTTGAAAGGCTAGACCGACAAAGTCACATTCAATCGTTCCTTGAAGCTGTTCGCAAGCCTGTTTCATGTATGTCTGATTGTACAAGTTATCCATAACCATTGAATACATCCTTTACATGCCATAGCCGAGCAAGCCTTTTTTAAGTGCAAATGCAACTAGCTCAGGTCTAGTTTTCATTTGAAGCTTCTCCATAAGATTCCCCTTATGCGTTTCAACTGTTTTAACAGAAATGGCCAGTTTTTCAGCAATTTCTTTATTGGCATAACCCTTTGCAATTAATGTTAATACTTCTCTTTCTCGATCAGATAGAAGACTAAAAGTATCTTGATTTCCTTGTTTTACACTGTCAATATACTCTTCCATTAGCCTTTTCGTGGCAGATGGATGAAGGTAAGCATCACCTTTTGCAACCATTTTTATGGCACCTAACAATTCATCATGTGGTGCACTTTTCAGAATACATCCTGAAGCACCCGCTTGAATCGCACGGAATAAATACTCTTCATCATCATGCATCGTTAAAATAAGGATTTGTACGTTTGGCATCAGCTTTTTTAGCTCCAATGTAGCTGACAACCCATCCTTTCCGTGTGGCATGCTTAAGTCCATTACGACTACATCTGGTTTTAGCTCTTGGGCTAACTGAATACCTTCGTTTCCCTCTGACGCCTCACCTACCACTTCCATCTCTGGATGGTTGCTTAATAGCATTTTTAATCCCATTCTAACGACAGCATGATCATCACATAATATTATTTTAATCAAGGTAAGCCCCCCCATGACTTCTAAAAAGGAACATAATCCTTATCTCCTTATATTATAGCGGTAAAAGAACATCAATTGTAGTCCCTATCCCTATTTCAGAAGTTATCACGCATTGGCCTCCAATTAAATTCATACGCTCTTGCATAGCAGCTAATCCGCTTGAACGCTGCATTTCATTTTCAACGTTAAAACCTTTCCCATTGTCCTTAATTGTTATGGTTAATTTGTCTTCTCCAAATGAGAAATCGAGTTGAACAAAATGAGTGTCAGCATATTTTGCAACGTTCCCTAACGCCTCTTGACATACTCGAAAAAGGGTTATTTTTTGCGGTTCTGCTAAATTCCGTTCCTGTCCTTCAATATCGAGATCGACTACTATTCCGTAGGTTGACGTAAACATCCGTAAATAGCTTTTCATTGCTGGTACTAACCCAAGTGTTGTTAACGTAGGAGGATGAAGCTCTACTGACAAAAGTCGAATTTCCTGAATCGTTTTTTCAAGTAACTGACTCATTTCATTCACATATGATTTCATATTTGAACCGTTTATGGACTGTTCAATAAATTGAAGCCCAGTATACATACTATAGAGGGTTTGCCCCACACCTTCATGAAGTTCAAGTGCGATACGTTTAATTTCTTCCTCTTGTGACTGGATAATATATGAGCTAATTTGATTTTTCGTCGGTGAATTTTTCATTTTAGGAACCTCCCCCTAACCCGTAAATATAGATAGACACATACCCCATCATTGAATGAAAACAAATGATGGGGCATATGTCTTGTTTATGCTACATTTTTCGAAGGTGTTGTGCTTACAGTAGAACGTTGATAGTAGAACCAGTTTAATACAATGGAAATCACATAGAACGCGATAAAGAAATAAAAGGCATTTACTGGAGTTCCAAACTGATTAACTGACCATCCGAATAGCTTCGGTATAAAGAATGAACCATATGCTGCAAATGCAGCAGTGAATCCTAGTACTGGAGCTGCTTCTTTTACAGGGAAGATATCTGGAATCATCTGGAATGTCGAACCAGAACCTAAACCTGCCGCGATAAAAAGAATGAGGAACGATGCAAGGAATCCTGTAAACATTTTATCGTTTGTAAAGTAGATAACTCCAGCCGCTCCGATCGACATAACTACAAGAACCCAAGCAGTGA
>Ga0224722_1000768_pt1 | contig 18511 bp, 17 predicted proteins | sample Balambano_FR1_Me_FD_161646 | JGI IMG/M metagenome (GOLD analysis project Ga0224722, IMG submission 161646) | Freshwater sediment microbial communities from Lake Towuti, South Sulawesi, Indonesia - Balambano_FR1_MetaG | ecosystem: Environmental > Aquatic > Freshwater > Lake > Sediment | place... | reverse complement strand
GTACAACACCCCGTCCACGCTCGGCTTCACGGGTGAGCAGACTGCCGCAGGTGGCTTGAACTACCTGCGGGCGCGGTACTACAACCCCTCCATCGGCACATTCCTGAGCCGCGACCCATTCAGCGGGACGACCAACAATGCCATGTCGCGCAACGGCTACAGCTACGTTCACGGGAATGTTGTCAATTGGACGGACCCGAGTGGGGAAAATCCGCTTGCAGTTGCTATAGGTATAGCTGCTATTGTTGTAGTCGTGGCTGCATTGGTTTCACTTTTCCAGCAACACCAACTGAATATGAATAATCAGAGTCTTGGGCAGACGATTCAAAATGGCGTAAATGGAGGTGGAAGCAGCACATACCGACAGCCTTTTGACAGTCTTGGTAGCCCAAATTGTGTTGGAAGCATATCGAACTCGGTCGAAACAGTTCTCAGAATTGTAAGTACAACTCTGAATGTGGCGGGTGGCGGAGCGCGGGACTTTCCGGGTCTTGGCGTAGGCTCTTCAAATGGCACAAACTTGATGACTATGGAGCAGGATGACGATGATGCTATACCATTTCCACTCAATCCTGATAGGGATGACGATAACCTAATCCAAATTTGGCGAGGTGTTGATGGAAACGAGAAAAATGGCTATTTTAAGAATCCATATTTGAGACCCCGTGATTTCAGACCTAACCCGGCTCGGGACTTCGATGGGCTTTCAATGTCGGAGTTAGCAAATTTACCGCCAAATTCAGTAACGCCTTACGCATATCCTTTCACAATAGCTCTCATGGGCAATAAAGTTGCTGGCGTAACAGCAACTTTGGTTGAAGTGCCTGCGTGTACAGCCACATATACTCCCCAATTTGGTGAAGGGCATTGGTCAGTAAATTGTGTAGGACAAATTGACGTTTTACTTTCTACCTTTGCAACAGCGAATAGGGAAAGAACTATTCTTTATCCGAGTTACATTGGAGAACATGCTGATGACCGCCGATTTGATTGGCCGCCGTAAAAACATCATTTAGTGTTCAGAAGTGCATTTACATGTAAAAATTCAGCATTGCTTATGATGACAGGAGCATAATGAGCATGCCCTTCCACATTGCATATACATTTGATGCCGATGGATTTCACTATAAATTGGCTGCTAAGGCTGTTCGAGAGGGTCAGCTCGATCAGCTAAAATTACAAAAGATGGCAATATCCGTCATGGAAACTGCGACGGACGATATCAAGCGAATTCTTACCGACATGAAATACGATGATGACTGGTTGGATGATCCTGACAAGGATCAATCGCAGGCTTATTTATGGTATATGGTGAATCTAGCTACCGTTTTTAATCCGTGTCCGTCATTGAGCAACAATAGGTTTCGTGGAAGTTATTACGTTTTAGAGAAGGTATTGCCTATAGTGAATTGGAGTAAAACTCAAGTGCAGGAGTTAATTTGGGGAAAATTTCTCAAGTCTTTGCTTACCACCACCGAGTATGCGGATTTATTCCACAATATTTCCATTTATGGCGGCTGTCTAAATATTAACGACTCAACAGCTATACTCTCGCATTTCACAAATACTAGAGAAAATTTTCTAAATCCATCAGTTGAAATGCTGAACACTATAGATGAATATGCCGCCTATAATCAACTCTCGCCAATTGAGTTACTTAACTTAGCATATTTGGATACTTTGGACATGTTACACACAGCAATACATAGAAATGAAGCATTGTATTTACTTCTCTATACTTAAAATACCAGATGCAGCGTCTTCTGTCCGCCGATTACGTTGAGGACGGCACGGCGGTCAGAAGTTATGACTTCGCCTACGATGTCAGCGGCAACCGCACCAGCGAAACCATCTTCGATGGCTTAAGCACCTTAACAACCGTATATTCCTACAACCGCGCCAACCAGATCACCGCCATGCAGCGCGGGGCAGAGGCGGCGCGTCCGTTCACGTATGATGGCGCGGGCAACCTGCTTAACGATGGCGTCAACGGCTATGCCTACGATGCCGCCAACCGCCTGACGAGCCGTTATGACGGGCTGACGCAAATCAGCACCGGCTTTGGCTACAACGGCGTCGGCGACCTCGTGCGACAGACGACCAACGGCGCGGCGACGAATTATTTGCTCGATATGAACAGCACGCTGACGCAGCTTCTCGGCGAGTTTGCGCCCGGCAGCGACACCTACTACCTGCTCGGCATGGACATCATCGGGCAGCAGACCAACGGTACCTGGGGCTACTTCGGCTATGACGGCTTGGGCAGCGTGCGCGGCGTCTTCGACCTGGCGGGGCAGTACGCCGCGCTGACGAGCTACGCGCCGTATGGCTCGCCGTTTGAGCAGTACAACACCCCGTCCACGCTCGGCTTCACGGGTGAGCAGACTGCCGCAGGTGGCTTGAACTACCTGCGGGCGCGGTACTACAACCCCTCCATCGGCACATTCCTGAGCCGCGACCCGTTCAGCGGGACGACCAACAATGCCATGTCGCGCAACGGCTACAGCTATGTTCACGGGAATCCGACAAACTGGACGGACCCGAGTGGGAAGCTCATCGGCGCATTGTTGATCGGTGGAGCCATCCTTGGTGGTGTCATTTCCGGCGCTTGGAATTTGTTTGTCGAGCAAGGTTTTGGCTTGAATGGTCACAATGCTCAGGGCTATGGTCTTGAGAATCTTGGCGATTGGCTGCGCCATATTGGAGAATGTGCTGATTGGGGTGAGGTCATTAAAAAGACGGTTGGCGGAGCCGTCGGCGGCCTTGTAAGTGTGAGCGTTGGAGCCGTATTCGGAGCTGTTGGCACACTAGGCGGTTTCGGTGGCGTAGCCAGCGGCATTCTGCGTGTGGTTGGCGGCGGCATTGGCAACGTCGCCGCTGGACAAACGCAACGGGCGGTTGACAACGTACTACATGGTCGCCCTGTTGATCAGGGCTTAATGCAGTCAGGTGATGTCGCGTTTGATTTCGTTACTGGGTCAGTTATTGAGGCTGTGGTTAGTGGTGCAGGACGAGTTCTACGATTAACCCGCCAACAAGCTGCTGCGTTGGCTCAGCGAGAGGCAGAAGCATACGCAGCTAGCCTAAGAGAAAGCGGTGGACGGTATCCTACAGCAGCCTCAGCAATTGTTGATCAAAGTACAGGAGAAGTATATCTAGGCACAAGCGGACGTCCATATCCAAATGAAATACATCCGCTTCTTGAAAGCAGTATGCCTGAAACTTCTCTAGAACCTTGGGCAGTTGTGAACTGTGCAGAATTTCAAGCCTGTAATGCTGCACTTCAAGCTGGGGCAAACATGGAAGACCTGGTGATATACACGGTTCGTGTGCGAGATGGACTTCCATTTCCTCGTTGTGCGAATTGTTTAATAACGACCGACGGGGCCTATGTTCCATCCGATTAAAATCAGGAGTGAAATAGATGTTTTCGTCAACAACCTTAACGGCGTTGATTAATGCTGGCTGGAATGTGGAATATGACTTTGATCCTCAGGAATTCCAAGAAATTCTGAAAAAGGAGGGTTATGAATATTTTGAACTTGCAGACAAATTCTTACGAAAGTACGGGAATTTGCATATCGATATGATACATCCACATAATGTGACTTTACGCAACATATTCCATTTCGATGCCGCAATCGCCGCTGTGCATACACCCTACGAACGTACTATTCACTATGAGTCGTTGGTTCAACGGAAACTATGTGTTGTGGGAGAAAAAGGAATAATGGCAATCTTGATTGATGAGAATGGTTGGATTTACGGAGAGTATGACGTTTTTTTACTGATTGGTCGAAGCCCCGAAGAAGGAATTGAAAATCTATGCCAGATAAAAATTATTGAAGAAATACAATAATCGCTGTCAAAACAAAGACGACGCTTGAGCCTGACCTCGCCAACGTTGACATCCTGCCATTTGGTGCGGAACTCGTCGCGCCGCTGGACGCCTTCGCCATGCAGTCGCTCGGCGGCATGACCAACCGTGTCATCACCTACCAGTATGACGGGATGCAGCGCCTGCTGTCCGCCGATTACGTCGAGAATGGCACGGCGAACCGCAGCTACGACTACACCTACGACCTGAATGGCAACCGCACCAGCGAAACCGTCTTCGATGGGCTGTCCACCCTGCAAACCGTCTTTGCCTACAACCTCGCCAACCAGATGACCTCGATGCAGGTCGGCGCGAACCCCGTCCGCCAGTTCACGTATGATGGCGCGGGCAACCTGCTCGAAGATGGCGTGAATGGCTACCTGTATGATGCCGCCAGCCGCCTGACGCAGTTCACCGACGGGCGAACTCGCACGACCACCAGCTTTGCCTACAACGGCTTGGGCGACCTGGTGCGCCAGTCCACCAACGGCGCGGCGACGAATTATCTGCTCGACATGAACAGCCCGCTGACGCAGCTTTTGGCGGAGTACGCACCGGCGGGCGAGACGTGGTATCTGCCGGGCATGGACATCATCGGGCAGCAGACCAACGGGGCATGGGGCTACTTCGGCTATGACGGTTTGGGCAGTGTGCGGGCTGTCTTCGATCTGGCGGGGCAGTATGCTTCGCTGACGAGCTACGCGCCGTATGGCGCACCGTTTGAGCAGTATGCCAGCCCGTCCAGGCTCGGCTTCACGGGCGAACAGACCGTCGCGGGCGAGCTGAACTACCTGCGGGCGCGGTACTACAACCCATCCATCGGCACATTCCTGACGCGCGACCCGTTCAGCGGGACGACCAATAATGCCATGTCGCGCAACGGCTACAGCTATGTTCACGGGAATCCTGCGAACTGGACGGACCCGAGTGGGAAGTTTATTGGTGCATTAGGTGCAGTTGCCTTAATTGCCGCCGCTATCATATTTTATGCAGCATTAACTACGGCGGCACCAGCGATTCAGAATTACCTCCAAAACCTTCGCAATACTTTCGAGAGTAATTCCTACAATTCCGGCGGCGGTGGCACTACCTACAACGGAAACTCTTCGTCGGTTAATGGTGGGCTGAATTGTGCGGCGAATTTGGTAGGCGGAGTTGAGAACGCGCTACGTATTGTACGTGCTACATTTAATGTGGCAGGTGGCGCGACACGCGATTTTCCGGGTCTCGGCGTAAGTGGTGCCAGCGGTACAAATTTATTGGAGATGGAGCAGGATGATGACGATGCTGTACCATATCCGCTCGATTTTCCTCAAGATCGTGATGATGATGAAACCTATTACTTTAGAGGGACAACCTTAGGCTATGCCGGTGGAGATGCGGCACGGGCGGCCGGTGTGACACCTACATCTACTCAACCCGGAATTGCAACGATCTTCGCCATTAATGCCCAGACCGTTTACGGCGGACAAGGAGTTGTGTACATCACCAGTTCAAGTGAAATGAGCGACGTGAGTATTGGATATTCTAATTTACTCTATTATGAAATGGAAGTTGTCTTCAATATTCAGATTGCTGACTTTTCAGCCCGTTCATTCTATATTACTGTAGAACGCTCAATGGAAATATTACAGACATTGGGTTTAACCCTGCCAAATCGGATATACGATGATGAGATGAGCCCGCTCATAAGGGATACTTTGCACTTAACTCGCTCACAAATATCAGCATATGTTGCTATGGCGAGAGGCATTCCATGAACACCAATCCCGTATGGGTTTTTGAGCAGATACCAGAATTTTTAGCCCAAATTGATGAGAAAACTTGGGAAGTTAGAGGGTGGTGTCGCCGTGACTTTAAAGTGGGAATTTTCTTGTACCCCACAACGGACTTACATTCGCAAAGCGACATGGGACCCTATTACGAAGTGCTTCAAATTCAGACATATGGCAGAATTGTTAGCGATATCAGCTATGGTGTAAGCTGTATTTTGAACATAACAGGGTTACAAGCTGACGTGCTTAAGTCCGCAAGATGGTTTTTTAGTTATGTGGAATAGCGACTTTGCCGGCACACGCCTTCAGAGACGCTGGCGGTCAGTCTGACGCCGACACCCAGCGAAACCGTCTTCGACGGTCTCAGCACCTTAATATTTGAACTTTTCTAAAATGGTGCTTTAATGCACTCCGAAATGAAGCAACAAACTGAGATGATTGAGCAGGTTGACCAGATCGAATTGATGGTTGATTCGATCTTGCTGAATTGAGCGTCTGTTGATTTGCGCGATGTAATATTGGTAGCACCACCTCAGTCTCGCCACCAGTCAATCCCGGTGGCGGCTGAGTTTCCCGAATCACTAGTGTTATATTGGGGAATTGATTACCTGTTGTATTATATGTACCCTACCACTATACCGCAATCAGGGTTGATAAAGATTGTATGGGTGTGAAATGTCCTATCTCGATCAGTTTCCTATTTCACTGTATTTGCACATCCCATTCTGCGCGACCAAGTGCAGCTACTGTGCTTTCAACACCTATACGCATCTTGAACATCTGATTGATCCGTTTGTTCAGGCATTGGCGTGTGAAATTCGCATGGTTGGGGCAGACGGTGGAAGCCCTGCGCTACACACTATATTTGCCGGCGGGGGAACACCAAGTTTGCTCTCGCCACATCATTTCGAACTGCTGTTTGAGGCGATCAATGACTCATTTACCGTGCTTGCGGGCGCAGAGATCACGCTGGAAGCGAACCCGAATGATATTACGCAGGATTATCTCGCGGCACTGAAGACGGTTGGCTTTAACCGAATCAGTCTGGGGATGCAAACGGCAAATGCGAATGAACTGGCGCTGTTTTTGCGCCGCCACGATAACGATGCGGTTGCCAGAGCAGTGAGCGCGGCACGACATGCCGGTTTTGACAGCCTGAATCTCGATCTGATTTACGGCTTTCCTCATCAAACCCTTGCTAGTTGGGAAGGGACTCTTGACCAGGCGTTAGCCTTGAAACCCGACCATGTCTCTCTATATGCGCTTGGACTTGAAGACAATACGCCGATGAAAGCATGGGTGATGGGGGGCAGACTGCCCGCGCCTGACGATGACCTCGCCGCAGATATGTATGATCTGGCATCAGATCGGCTTGCCGCAGATGGCTATGGGCAGTATGAGATCAGCAATTGGGCGCGTGAAGGCAAAGCCTGCCGCCATAACCTGCAATACTGGCTTAATTATCCCTACATCGGTGTCGGTCCAGGCGCTCATGGGTGGGCAGGCAGTATCCGCTATGCGACGCTGCTTTCACCTCAGCGATACATTCAGCGAATGCGCGAATCAGAAGATGAATTCGTATACCCTCGAACTCCAGTAACGGAAACCGCAACCATTGTGGATACCGCGAACGAGATCTCGGAAACGCTGATGATGGGGTTGCGACTGACGCAGCGGGGGATTGTGCGCGATGAGTTTCAGCAGCGTTTCGACATTGATTTGCTGGAACTGCACGGCGAAACGCTTCGCAAATATGCTGATTACGGACTACTCGAAATTGATGATGAGACCGTGCGTCTGACACAGGCAGGGCGTTTACTGAGCAATGCGATTTTCCGTGAACTTGTATGAATGAAATTCCGTCCAATAGTGAAAGTTACTAGAACGTTCGCCCGAACAGTCCGGCGGTCAACCGGTATAAGCCTTCCATCGCCGCGTTGTGTAAATTCGTCTCTTTGAGAGCGCTAAGCGCAGCCTGATAATACTCGGCTTCAAGCTGCTCGGCATAAGCTCTGGCATCGAGTTTATCCAGAACGGCAACCGCGTCATTGACCTGCGCTTCACCAAATTGCTTTCGCGCATACAGCCTGACGAGTGCCTTACTCTTTGCCAACCCGTACAGGATTGGCAGTGATTTCTTCCGAGCGAGAATGTCGGTTGCAGCGGATTTACCGGTTGTTTCAGGATCGCCCCAGATACCAAGAATGTCATCCCGAATTTGAAACGCAATGCCAAGGTTGATGCCGAATGTTGCAAAATGCGCTGCGATCTGCTCATCACATGCGCCTATCAGTGCGCCGATCTGGGCGCAGGCGGCTGTAAGCGCAGCCGTTTTTCCGCGCAGCATAGACAGATATTCATCCACTGATACGCTCGGTTGGTTTTCAAAGCGCATATCGAGATGCTGCCCGCGTGTAAGTTCCAGATTGGTTTGATTGAAAACGCGCCACACACCTAACAAAATGTCTGGTGGCAAACCTGTGGACGATAACTTCTCCAATGCAGTGTAAGCCAGCGTGAACAGTGCATCACCAATGTTAATCGCATTTGCGATTCTCCATACCTGCCACACAGTTGCGCGGTTGTGGCGAGTTGGGCTGGCATCCTGAATATCATCATGCACCAGCGAAAAATTGTGCAGGAATTCTACGGCGGCGGCGGCGGGCAGCGCGTTGCGCCACTGACCGCCACCCGCCTCAGCACTTAACAGCAGCAGAATCGGTCGAATGCGCTTGCCTGTCGGCTGTGAATAGGGCGTGCCATCGGCATTTACCCATCCCAGCGGGTAGCGCAGCATTACGCCGAAGTCAGGAGATAACGTCACACTGTCCACGATTTCACGCATGAGTGTATCAAGTTCGGGCAAGTAGCGCATGGTGAATCCGTTGGTCACTGTCTACCCATCCACTTTCAGCAGCGTCTTCTGTAAGGCTGAGATGTCCTTCGCCCCACTGCACAGCATGGCAATTCTGACCTGAGCGATCAGTTCACGGGCGAACTGGTCAGCATCTTCCGCCGACGCATCCGCTGCTTTCAGGAAAGGCCCTGCAATTCCGCCCAACGTCGCGCCCAGAGCGATACATTTGGCAATGTCAATGCCATCGCGCAAGCCGCCGCTGGCGAAAATCGGTAGATCGGGCGCACCCTGCACCGCATACTGAACCGCTTCCGCCGTAGGAATGCCCCAATCGGCAAACGCGGCGGCAACGCGGGCGTGAAACGCGGTGGGAGCGCGGTGATATTCAACTTCGCTCCATGACGTGCCGCCGGAACCTGCGACATCAATTGCCGCGATTCCGGCATTGGCAAGATCACGGCAGTTCTGTTCGGAGAAACCCCATCCGACTTCCTTGGCGATCACGGGAACGGGAAGCGTCTTGCAGACCTCCTCGACGCGCTGGAGCAGGTGGGCAAAGTTGGTGTCACCTTCCGGCTGCACTGCTTCCTGCAACACATTAAAGTGTAGGATCAGGGCGTCCGCCTCGATCATCTCAACCGCCTGCTGGCATTCCTTCACGCCGTAGCCGTAATTGAACTGCACCGCGCCAAGATTGCCAAACAGCAGAATATCCGGCGCGACATCACGCACACGATACGTATATGCCATCGCGGGGTTTTTGATCCCTGCACGCTGCGAGCCGACACCAAGCGCAATCTGATTCACCTGGGCGACTTCGGCAAGGGTGCGATTGATCCGCATTGCCATGTCTGTGCCGCCGGTCATGGATGAGATGAGAATGGGGGCATTGAGCGTTTTTCCAAACAGTTGCACACGGCTGTCGATAGCGGCAAAATCCAGTTCGGGCAGGGCGTTGTGCAGGAAACAATACCGATCCAGACCCGTTGACAGGCGGGGAAACTGCACATTTTCTTCAAGATTAATGCGTATATGATCCGCTTTACGATCTTCAATCGTCGGCGGGGGCGTGACTTTGCTCATGCAAGCGTGTTCCTTATAGTGGTAAGCTTCAATCGTACCTGATGTGCGCGAAATGTGTCAACGCCAGCCACAGGCTGAGCAGCAGCACTAGTCAGCGTGACGAATATCGCTATAATTTGGTACTTGCGTTTCGTCAATTACACCCGCAGTTATGGGAGGGAAATAATGGCTTCAACTGAAGAGCGCGTCCGTACTATCGTCGTTGACCTGCTAGGTGTGGATGCTGATCGCGTCGTGCCTGAAGCGCGTTTCCGCGAAGACCTGGAAGCTGACTCGCTTGATCTCGTGGAACTGATTATGGCATTTGAAGAAGAATTCGGCGGCGAAATCAGCGATGAGGATGCCCAGAAGATCACCACCGTTGGTCAGGCGGCGACCTACATTGATACGCAGATGAGCAAGAGCAGCTAGACCTGTTTCTGCCTCATAGATGTTATGGAAATAGGGCGGCTGTGCTGCCCTATTTTAGTGGCAATTGCCCACACGCAAATCACCGCGAAAATGATCACGGCTGCGATTGCTCCAAACCCAATTGTGGTGGAGATGCTAAATCCTGCCGACAGAGACAGGGCGCGTGAGACACCGACCGCGCTGGCAATTCCGCCGATCAAGGCGGCGACGGCGATAATCCACACCGCGTAACGCTTCAAAACACCACTCACACCGATCAATCCCAGAATCAGCGTCAGTACGGCGATCCCAAACTGCTGCCGATAATTGATATTGTCGCTGAAACGCACAAACTCAATCGGCGGTAGTAACGCGACGGCGACGATGATGACGCCAGTCGCGTATGCCCAGCGGAAGCGCTGTGCCGAAAACCCAAGAATGACGGCAGTGCATAACCACGGCACGCGCAGCAGCGCCGAGGTCACCAAAACAGGATTCTCCGTTTGAACGACGGGATGAAGAGTCGTCCATTCGGCGAGATCATACACGTTGAAGGTCAGTCCGGCGGCTGGATTGCTTACCCACGCGAGCGTAAACGAAACGAGCAAGGCGAATACAGCGAACAGGCAGAAAAGCGAAAAGCGCATACTCATGAGGCAGCAATCTCATCAAACAGGGCGCGAATTCGATCGTCTTCCGTGTTTTCATTCACAAAATAGTCCACCATGAAATCGCTTCGGCGCTGGCGCAGTGCCAGTGGTGCGACGGCGCGAATATCGTTTACAGTGGCACTGTCCCGTCCATCGGCGGCGGCATGAGCGCGGGCGGCTTCAAACATGGCATATTCGGCGCGGTGCGAATCAATATCGAGCGCCTGTACCAGCGCAATTCCCTTGTCTATCGCGTCGTCGGTCAGCGTCGTTTCTTTCAACAACTCTCGCGCAAGCATGATCTCCTCGCGGGTTTCAGCGGTGGCAGTATCCCATTCATGCACGAAATGATCAGCGCTGCGCCGGTACATGCTGACCCGACGGTACACCTCGACACGCTCCTCACGGCTCATCAAGCCGCGCACATTCACGCGCAGCCCGAACCGATCCATGATCTGCGGGCGAAGGCGACCTTCCTCGGGGTTCATCGAACCGATCAACACGAAACGGGAACGATACGTGCCGGACATTGCCCCGCGCCGTACCGTGAACATGCCCTGCGCGGCAGCATCAAGGATCGCGTCTGCTACATCGTCATTGAGAAGATTGACCTCATCAATATAGAGCAGATTGTTATCCGCACGGGACAAAATACCGCGTTCCAGCCGAATCTTTCCCTGCGCGGCGGCGCGTTCATTCACCCCGCCCACGACATCATCCAGCCGCGCATTCAGCGGTAGTTCAACCAGGCGCACTGCTTCATAATGCGAAATCGGCTGCCCGGCATGGAGTTTCTCGTAACAATCCGGATGTAAATATTGCGCGTTTGGGCGTTCCATATCATCCGGCAGCGCCCCATCTTCGCAGTCGCTCACTTCAACATCGGGCAGAATTCCCGTCAGGCTGCGAACGGCAGTGGTTTTTCCTGTGCCTCTCGGTCCGATCAGCAGTACGCCGCCAATTTGCGGGTTGATGACCGCCAGCATCAGGGCTATCCGCATTTCAAACTGCCCGACCAGCGCCATAAATGGGTATGGTTGCTGGTCGGCAATGCCAAGATCGGTTGTTTCTGCAGAAAGAATACGCCGCGCCCCTGCCTGGCTAAGTATCTTGAGCAGGGTAGATTGTTCCGAGCCAGCGTCCAGACTGGGGAGAAGATCGCTCATAGGCGCGTTTATTCAGAGTCCGGTGTCAAGTCGGAAAGCTGCTTGAAGACTTCCGGATTCCATTCCAGTACATCAATTTTGTCGAAGCCCAGTTCCGCATTTTGCGGTGGCAGCGGGGCGCGGGCGGGCAAATTCGCTGGTTTGGGTGGTTTGGGCGGCAGCGATTGCAAAAGCGGTGGGCGTTCAGCCGAGCGTTTGCGGACAACGCGCCCGTCAGGATAAAGATTGCCGATCCATTCGCCGGATGTGGTATAGACGTTGTAGGTGTCGCCGATGACGAAGCCGATATAATCACCACGACTGTCAAAAATGTAGTGTCCAACTTTTGTGCCATGCCAGTCGCCGGCGGTATCGAAAATGAAAAATGGTTTGGCGGGATCAATTTTGAACTGGCGGGGTGTCATAAAAACCTTTCCCTGACTTTTCATTCAAGAATGAACACTAGGACAGAGTATAACCCCGTTTACAATCGTGCGCCGCTTAAGAACCGAGCATGGCTTGATAGATGCCGCGAAGTTGCGCCGCGCTGGCATCCCACGTGAACTGCCTTGCACGGGCAAAGCCGCGTTGTATCAGGTCATCGCGCAGTTGATCATCCTCAATGAGACGGATTAGAGCGGCGACAATGGCTTCGGTATCAGTGGGCGTCACGGTTAAGGCGGCATCTCCCGCGACTTCCGGCAGCGATGAGATGTTTGAAGTCAGCACCGGAACGCCGCACGCCATTGCCTCAAGGATCGGCAGCCCGAACCCCTCATATAACGAGGGCAGCGCGACACAAACCGCGCCGCCGTACAACGCGGGCAGGTCTTCATCCGCCGCGAAGCCGATGAAATGGACATATTCGCTCGTGCCGTACTGCTCTATTGCCGCGTAGATCGGGTCTTCAAGCCAGCCGCGCCCGCCCGCGATTACAACATCCACCTCAATCCCGCGTTCACGCATAAGTGATGCAGCCTCAATCAGTCGTCCGTAATTCTTGCGCGGCTGTACCGTTCCGACTGAGAAAATATATGGACGATCCCCCAATCCGTATTTATGGCGAACTGCCTTGAGTTGTGTCTTTTCGGTTACGGGCTGAAACTGGCTGTCCACGCCGCTGTACAACACGGTGATCTTAGTCGGATCGAGTTCATAGTATGCGATCAAATCCTGCCGTGTCGCTTCTGAATCAGCAAGGATATGATCGGCGCGGCGAGCGGAACGCGGGACGACATCTTCGAGATAGGCTTTCAGAGAAGGGCTTGCCGTCTCGGGGACGCGCATGAAAGACAGATCATGCACGGTAAGCAGGGTCTTTGCCGTCTTGCGCGTCGGCGGAAGGACAAAATCAGTGGCGTGGTAAAGATCAACGTTTCCGACGAGATTTTCAACCGAAAACGGGATATGCGCCCGATACCAGATTCGCGCCAACCATGCAGGCGTAATGCGTGTGGGCGACCAGGTAAATTGCAGGGAAGGGGAGGGCGGCAGCGGTTTTTTGCCCACGCCCGCTACAAACAGGCGGTAAGAGTAGGCATCATGCTGTCGTGCAAGCGCTTTGACAAGTTCGCGGACGTAGCGCCCAATTCCGCCGCCCTGCTCATAGGCAGGCGTGTAATCAATTGCAATAGTGGGCAATGGGGTTACACAACGTCGTTATACGTCCAGTAGCGATTTGCCAGGAAATTCCAGACCATCACGATCACCACGCCGATAAACCACGCCACCATCGTGCCAAGTTTTGCCTCAGCGCTCTCGGATGGGATGTAACCGGGGCGCAGCAGTTGAATTTCAGGCAGAAAAATAGGCATAAAGACCGCACCCAACCAGTGATACGATGTGCTGATCCAGATAGTTCGCCCGACCCAGCCAACCACGCTGATAAATGTGAACTGGGCGAGTTGACGGCGTATCGGGCGCGAACGCGAGTCGGGGTATGTCCAGTAGCGATTCCAGGTGAAATTGCTGATGACGGCAATGATAAACGCAATCGTACTGGCGACGACGACTTTCATATCCTTATTGGGTTCAACAGGCGCAAGGACAGTCGCTTGCAGCATAAACAGCGTACCGGCATCAATTACCGCGCCCAACGCACCAACAAATGCGAATTTGAGGAAACGTTCGACCTCTTTTGACTTTGATCCAAAACGATTGGCTATAGCAGAGATCGGTATGTCGAGAGGATTACGGATACCAATTTTGCGAATCTTTAGAGTCTCGCTCTGTGTCATGAATGCCTCAAAAGCCGAACGCTGCCGAATGTTTGCCGGTGTAAAACTGCGAGAATGCCGAACATCGTCCCGATAGTTAGAAAGAGGTTGTTGACGTACAGGTTATCTGTCAGGCTGTGAACGGCGAGATAGACCCATGTTCCAAACAAGCCGATCACGACGCAGCGAGCAAGTGGATCGGGATGCCGGCGCGTCCGCCAGGTGATCCACAGTAAAACTAGCCACATAAAACTATATGCTACGAATCCTATCATGCCAGTCTCTGCGAAAACATTCAAGTAGTAGTTATGAGCATGACCTAAAGGGTATTTCCAGAACATGAGACGATAGTTGGGATATGCTTCCTCATAATTACCAAAGCCGACGCCCAGAAGCGGATATGCTTCCGCCATGTTGTATGCGGCTTGCCAGTGGGCGAGGCGCTCGATCAGGGCGTAATTCTCATTTGTCACAAACGCGCCGCGTACATCGCTGCTTGCGAAGGTTTCGCTGAAGGCGCTGTTCATGCGCTCGACAATCGAGTCCGGCAGTACACCCGTTGACCACGCCAGGCCAAGCGACACGAGCGCTACGACCAGCAATATCAGATTACCCCACCATCGGCGCGGTAATGCAAAAAGAATTGCCAGCAGCGAGACGAGAAATCCCAACCAGGCGCCGCGACTCCATGACAGAATCAGAGCGACGGCTAGTAAGCAAAAACTCAGTGCATAAAAGACCGCTGCGAAGAGCGACGCGCCGCTGACCCGGTGATCCTTTCGCCAGATAGCGATCCCTTGCAGCAGATAGCCAAGCGACGCGGCGGCAGCAAGCGGGGCGACCAAGCCCATGAAACCGCCAAACGGGTTCGGCTGACCAAATGTGCCAAATGCTCGAAAAAACAGTTCATTGATGACGAGATGTTCCGCGCCGCTGCCGCCAAAATACTCATAAATGCCGATCAGGGCATTCGCACTGGCGGCGACGACGATTCCAAATACAAGCCACTCCCATTCCCGTTGTGTGACGAGATCGAGACAGAGAATGATGAGCAGAAGCACCTGCGCCCATTTCAACCACTCGTTGAGCCATGCGCTGACCGAAAATGCGTTAAACAGGCTGAGGCTGGCGGCGCAGAAAAAGATGAACACCGCGATCAATACGGGCGAAACTGCTCTTGTGGTTGGCAAGAGAGTACGTTTCCATGTCACCCGATAGGCAAGCCAGACAAGCACCAACAGCAGCAGTGAAAGCTGACCAATATCCAGCGGTAGCTGATTTGGCGCTTCGGTTGCAATCAGCGCTCGCAGCGGCGCGAGAATAACCAAGGCGACCAGTGTGGCAAGCGGCGTGATCGCCGCGCACAGCAGAATTGCCGCGATCCCAAAGCCAATGATGGCGATCTGTGCTGGCAAAGCTCCCGCCAGAATGCCCGCGCAGATCGCCGCCGCCAGCCACGGCAGTCGCGCTACTGTCTTGTTTGTGACGAAATCAGGAAGCGAATGAGCAGCCGTTCGCGTCACAACACCTCGCGGAAGTAGGCAATCGTTTGTTTCAGCCCGACTTCGAGGGGGACGACAGGCTGCCAGTTCAGAATGGTTCTGGCGCGGGTCGAATCAGGGCGGCGTGTTTGCGGGTCACCTTTGATGCGTTCCGTCGCTTTGTAGACAATCCCCGCTTTGCTTCCTGTAATGTCGTTGACGAGACGAGCGAAGTCGGCAATCGTCAGTTCTTCCTGCGTACCAATATTCACAGGTTCGTTGAAATTGGAGTGCAGCAGGCGATAAATGCCTTCGATTAAATCACTCATAAACTGGAAGCTGCGCGTCTGCGTACCATCGCCATACACGGTGAGTGCTTCGCCGCGTAGTGCCTGCCCGATGAAATTGGGGACGACGCGCCCATCATCAAGGCGCATCCGTGGACCGTAAGTATTGAAAATTCGCACGATCCGCGTGTCCAGCCGGTGTGCGCGGTGATACGCCATTGTGATCGCCTCAGCGAATCGTTTCGCCTCATCATACACGCCGCGAGGACCGATCGTATCTACATTGCCCGCATAGTCCTCACGCTGGGGATGTTCCAGCGGATCGCCGTAGACTTCGGATGTGGACGCCAGCAGATATTTTGCGCCCTTTGCCATCGCCAGACCGAGCGTGTTGTGTGTTCCTAACGAACCGACCTTCAGCGTTTGAATTGGGAATTTGAGGTAATCAATCGGGCTGGCTGGTGAGGCGAAATGCAGCACCGCATCAATCTCGCCTGCGACATAGATAAAATTCGTCACATCATGCCGGATGAAGGTGAACTGTGGATTTCCCGCAAGATGGGCGATGTTGCGCGGGTTGCCCGTGATCAGATTGTCCATGCCGATCACGGTATTGCCTTCAGCAAGGAAGCGGTCACACAGATGAGAACCCAGAAAACCTGCCGCGCCTGTGATAAGGATACGCACGCTGCTAACCCCTCTTTTTGAGTCAGAAACAGGGGCGACCATGCCGCCCTGTTGAGCAAAAAATCAATGGATGTCTTGCAAAATGTGAGTGTATCACAGTGCGTGAAACGGATGTTAGACCTGAACCTGCTGCACCTTTGCTGACCCATCTTCCTTGAGGAGATCGAGTTGGGTCTGAAATTCGCGGCAAAACACCTCGTAAGGAAGTTTGTCATTCAGGCAGATGATCACGCCGCGCAAGTGGCGCAGTTCTTCAAACGTGAAATCCACAATATGAGAGAGCATGGTCGTGGCGCAGTTTTCCAGCGGATAGCCCATCGCGCCGGTTGAGATGGGGGGAAAGGCGATAGATTTGAGGTGATTTGTTTCGGCAAGACGCAGGCATTCAAAGGTTGCATTGGCGAGTTTGCCGCGCTCACTGCCTTCACCCCAGCGCGGTCCAACGACATGAATGAGTTTTTCAACGGGGAGATTGCCCGCACTGGTGATGACCGCCGACCCGACTTCGCAGTAGCCGATCTCGACCAACTCGCGCTGTACACTCAAACCTGTCCGTGAAAGCACCGCAGGACTCAGCACGAGATCAGTGTCCGACTCAAGCACAACCCCAGCCACAGGCAGCGCAAATATCTCTGCCTGAGTGATTTGAATCGTAACCTTGTTGATTTTCGCTTTCATGGCTGCGCCCTCGCAAGCCTCGTATTTTATTACAACACTATTTCACCTCTACCGTCAATAGAAGGGATGTTCGATAATATGCCCGGCAGGCTCAGGATAAGTATAAAGATAAACGCCAGATCGTTGACAAAGGCGCTGTTATCCACCAAGCCGTGTGCCAGCAGCCCCGCCATAGCCCCCATCGCGCCAACGATTATCGCCGACTGCAACGGTTTTGCGGAATGAAGTCGGCGATATACCCCGAATGCACTTCTCCAGAAGGCAATTTGAACGAAAATGAGAAGCACAACGCCCAAAATGCCGAGCCGTATCCAGAAATCGAGAAGGATGTTGTGCGGGTGCGACAGATTCGGCTCTTGCCACGCATCGGGCAGGATGTACCGCCCGCGATAGGCGTACAGGAATTGATCGAGACCTAAGCCTGTGATCGGATTATCTCGAATCATCTGCATAGCACTTTGCCACACGCGCACGCGAAAGAAACTCGTTCCTTCGCCTGTGAACAGCCGCGCAAATCGGTCTGACGTATTTGCCAGTACAATGAGCAGCCCCACCGCGACGGCGAACAGCGCGATCAACGCAACTGAGGCGCGTCGTCCCCACACCAGAATCAGGACAAGCGCAATGCTGATTGGGACACCTAGAAACAGAGCGCCCGCGCTTTGGGTGAGTAAAATGGTGAACAGCATCAAGCCGACCACAAGTGCGCTGATGACTCGCCGCTGCTTGTGCAGCGGATACAGGAGAAATGCCAGCGCAAAAGGCAGGCAGCGTTCCAGAAACAGGGCAGCGTTATTGGGCGATCCATATACACTGGCGAGCCGCCGCGCTCCGCCTTCGGCGATGATGACGTCGCCACGCATAAACTGGAACAGACCGATTACGCACACCAGCACCCCTGCAAACAACAGCCCATCAATCAACAAAACCAGATCGCGCTGTTCAAGCCGCGTCGTCCGAAGGATCAGGTAGAAGAGGGCTGGCTCTACGAACAAAGTGCGCCATTCGGTGATGGCGATCCCGCGCTGCGCCGACCACGAAATCGCTAAAGTTCCCAGACAGACCCACGCCATCACGCCCCAGTCAAGCAGCGTCAGCCGCGCCAAACGTTCGGTGAACTGCGGGGGCGGATAAGCTGTGTTCGCGCTTTGTCGTGACCGCCCCCAGTTGGCGAGGCTTTTAAGCGCCCATGCTGCGCTGGTAATCAGGATCGTCATTTCCGCCATCGGAAAGGCAAAGCGATAGAGTTCGACTGGAAACAGGAAAAACGGCGCAGAGACGACGCACAACAATAGCCCCAGCACGAGGCGATTGTAAATGATGACGAATAACACTGCCGCCGCCGCAATCGTCACCAGGAACGACGGCGAGACATAGATCAGCCC
>Ga0224722_1000766_pt1 | contig 18525 bp, 15 predicted proteins | sample Balambano_FR1_Me_FD_161646 | JGI IMG/M metagenome (GOLD analysis project Ga0224722, IMG submission 161646) | Freshwater sediment microbial communities from Lake Towuti, South Sulawesi, Indonesia - Balambano_FR1_MetaG | ecosystem: Environmental > Aquatic > Freshwater > Lake > Sediment | place... | reverse complement strand
CCCATGACCAGCGCCCCTTCATTGCCGATAATCATCAATCCCAAGCGTGCTGGTAATGCCGTACACAAGGCCGTCAGCATCAGGGGAGCAGCCCGCAGCAAAGTGCCTTGAAAGGCTCGCCAACTACTAAAGGCAGAGCGAAAAATTAAGCTGTAAACCGCAAAAGGATTTTTGCCGTTGAGGGCGCAAAATAAGCCAAACAGTACCAATGCGAACAACAATGCTCCCAACGGAATCGCGATCGCCTCTGCAGTCTTGCGCCAGTTTGTAGAACTTGTAGCCATTAGCTTGCACTTCCAATCACGCCATTCGCCAACCAATCCACCTTGTCCAGAGCCGGGTCATTGACAGCATAGGCCGTTCCCTTCGGAATCCGGACTTTGCCAGTGTTATCTTTAATCTCGCCGGTGTAGACGACCAGAGAGCCGTCAACGATTTTGGCCTGGGTTTGTTCCGCATCCGACTTAACGTTGTCCGTTACTGCGGCCCCCATGGGGGCCATAGTGATGTATTTTTCTTTCAAGCTGCCTTGAACAATCCGTGAGATCCCCCCATCAGCCACATTCTTCCCGGCCTTGATGTTTTCCACGTACTCTTCATAGATTTGCCCCCAGCCGTACGTTGTCCCAGTGAGATAACCCTTGGGTGCGAGTGTAGATTGATCCGTGTGATAACCCGATGAAAAGATGCCTCTTTTCTCAGCTGTTTCAATCACCACTTTGGGGCTATCTACGTGGACACCAATTACATCAACGCCCTGGTCTGCCAGCGAGTTCGTTGCTTCTGCCTCTTTCACAGGCACGTTCCAGTCACCGGTGAAGATCACTTGCATCTTCATATCTGGCTTCACACTTCTAGCCCCCATAATGAAGCTGTTGATATTCCTTAAAACTGGGTTCACGGGCTTAGCGGCGACAAACCCCAATTTGCCGCTTTTACTGGTCTGAGCCGCAACCCGACCAGCAATGAATTGCCCTTCATCGGTGGCGGCGTAGTAATTACCGACGTTGGTTGGCATCCCCTCTCCCCATAGGGTGGAACAATGAAAGAACTGCACATCCGGGAATTGCTTTGCCATTTCCAATACATGGGGATTGAAGTAACCAAAGGATGTGGGGAAGATGACTTTAGCGCCATCTTGTTCAATCATGCTGCGCATGACTTCTTGCACTTCTTTCGTTTCAGGCACACTCGCTTGCTCAACCAGTTTGACTCCGGGCAATTTGGCGATTTTGGCGGCTCCTTCGGCATGAGCCTGGTTCCACCCAAAGTCGTCTTTTGCGCCGACATAGATAAACCCGATCGTCAACGGTTCGCCATCTGCACCACTCTGGGTATCGGAGGCGGTGTCAGTGCCTCCATCAGCACAACCAGAAAGTTTCGTTGTTGCAGCAAACGCAGCAGTCGCCAAAATGCCGCGAATGATTTGCCGTCTGGGAATGTAAATGCGTCGCTCAGTACTCACTTGAAGGTCTCCTAAACACGAATAACGGAACTTTGTAGAGGAATTATGCCGTGAAGAGAAGGCACAGACCAGGCAACTTCACCGGAAGTTAGGATTTGAGAAATCACGGATATCCGACAGGTTATGAGAAATTTTGCTGATTAAATGTATTGGATCGAACATTACTGCGGTAACAAAAAATTACACTCAATGGATGTTTGCGTTCTTCCGTTTTGAGGCTATCTTGGTTTCGGTAGAAATGTGAAGGGACAATCTATAGCTTTGGCCAAAACGCTTAGGAATGAGAATTAAATAAATTAGCAAATTTTGTGGAATAGGCATCCTGCCTGTCACTCACAGCCGAGACGGCTATGCCACTTTATTTAATCCATGATCCTTAGGACAAGTCGAATTACTGAAAAGCCTTTCTGGTTAGGCGTTCCGACTTGTCACGGCCGCGTAAGACGTGGCTGTGACTATACATCGTGGCTGTGACTATACATCACTGTCAACAATGCCCGAATTGACCCCAAGATTGTGCCTGATTGTGCTTTTAATTCACATTACTTAACGCTATTTTGGGAGGATTGATTATTTTGGGTGTCAGTGTTTTGCCTCGATCGCTCTGTATGGTTATTGGTCATTGTTTTTAGCATGAAGCGAAATCTGCTTACTGCGATCGCCCTAATTGCACTGTGTATGACGACGTTGACGGTGGCAGTTCACTCTGGGCGGGCGCAACGAAACGAGTTTGAATCCCCGCGTTTGCCGGAGGTGAGTGTTGTCAAGCCGTTGGTTCTACCCAAACAACCTCTGCCCAAGCCAACTCACCCTTTGCCCGTAGTACAGATGCCAACTGTGCAACCGGTTCCAACTGTACAACCGTTGCCTCCAGTCCAACCATTACCCACTGACTGCGCCATTCAACCTGAGGTTAAACCGACAAAAACGCGCAAACTGAATCGGGCCGCAACAGCATTTGCCAACAATCAAGTTACGTTAGAGCGGTTTCGCCGATCGCAGCCTCTCACAAATGCACCAGCGGTAAAGCAACGTCAAGCGCCGACCTATAAACCCCGCGAAGAAATTATCCTGATCCACCCTACAAATTATGGCGATCGCTTCTTACGAGATGTGCATGGCAGACTTGTGAATCAGCCACCGATCGTGGTGCTTCATGAAACGGTCGCCTCTGCCAGTAGCACGATCAACTTCTTCCGAACTGCCCATCCCAGAGATGAGGATCAAGCCAGCTATCACACCTTGATTCGACGGGATGGCACCGTTGTTTACTTGGTACCACCAGACAAACGCGCGTTTGGTGCCGGAAACTCGGTTTTCAACGGAGCGCAGGGGGCGGAAGCGGTGAAAACTCACCCCCGCTTTCCACCCTCGGTGAACAACTTTGCTTATCACATTTCCTTAGAAACGCCGGGGGATGGCATCAATAATTCGCCTCGGCATAGCGGTTATACGGAAGCACAGTATCAATCACTGGCGTGGGTGGTGGCTAAGACGGCAGTAGCAGACGATCGCATCACTACCCACAAGGCTGTCGATCGCTCTGAGTCACGCATGGATCCCAGAAGTTTTCGGTTCTCGCGGTTTTTCCAATTGCTGCAAACCCACACCAAAACTGACGAAATTCCCTTACGGTGTACCATTCCCCCTGAGTTTCAAGCTCAGCAGCGGCTGAAACCCGCTCAACAGCGGCAACTAGTCAAGGCTCAGCCAGCATCAAAAGCCAAGTAACCCTGTGTACAAAAATTGATGATTTCATCCCTCCACAGGCATTGAAATGTATCCTACTCAGTTGCGCTTCTAAAAAATGATGTGGTTGACTGGATCTCAACTGAGCTTCCATCGCAACGATGAGATCGACTACATTTACAGCGATCGCCACCTGTTCACTCGGATTTTTGGGCTTTCCGACACTGGCTGTTGGGGCATCGGTTCCTGGCACAAAAGATGTCATCGTCGAGATCAAATTATCGCCTCTGGCTCATCCTCCAACTCCAGGTGTGACCGGAACGCCCACTACGCCCCTGAATCCAGCTCCTAAATCCCCAACCGAAAGTCGTTTTCCCAGCTTCAACAGCGACCAACTCGATCGACAACTACAGCGATACATTGCTTATGTTGAGCAAAAAGGCACTCCAGATATCCTAATTGTGGGCAGTTCGCGTGCCCTCCAGGGCGTTAACCCTCTCGCTTTGCAACAAACCTTGCAGCAACAGGGGTATGGTGAGCAGAAGGTGTTCAACTTCGGCATTAATGGGGCAACTGCTCAAGTTGTTGATTGGTTGCTGCATCAACTTTTGTCAGCCAATCATTTACCCCGTTTGCTTATCTGGGCAGATGGTTCTCGCGCCTTTAACAGTGGTCGGATAGACCACACGTTTAACAAGATCAAAGCTTCCGCTGGTCATCGTCAACTCCTGGCTGGGAAACGCCCTCTAAACTCTGCTTCAAGTGGATTGAAGTTAGGGCAGGTGTGCATAGATTTGCTGCCGCAGCCACTATCGTCTGCGAATTCATCTGCGAATTCATTGACAGGAAATTCCCCATCAGGCTTCAATCCAAAACCGCGATCGACCTTTGCCTGTAGACAACCCATCAAAATTGTTGTACGTCCCGTTTCGGCATCGTCTGAACAGCCAAACTTCAATCAGTTGGAGGCACTTGGATTCCAGGTGGTGAATACGCAGTTTAGCCCCAATCAATACTTTCAGCGCTATCCCAGAGTGTCGGGAGCCTTCGATGCCGACTATCGCAATTTCAACCTGAACGGCCCCCAAACTGCGGCCTTAGAGAACGTCACCAGATTTGCAAATACCCATCAAATTCCGCTGATTCTTGTGAACCTGCCTCTTACGGCCACTCACCTCGACAGGACTAGACGTTTGCGAGAAGAACAGTTCCGCCAGCAAATGCGACGGACAGCAAGATTAAGTCGATTTACATTTATTGATCTCTCAACCGAAGAGTCCCTGATGCAAAATCGTTACTTTGCCGATCCCAGTCACTTGAATCGGGATGGCGCTGTCGCTGTTGCTCAAGCCCTGGGTAACCAACTGGGACGCTTAGGAACTTCATGGTTACAGCAACGTCAGAGTCGATCACCCGACACTTCAAGCCAAATGGCTAACAATCAGTACACTACATACTTAATATTACGGATCGACTCTGGTCACATTAATCACTCCAACGGAAAGACGCTAAAACGCAACACCCCATCTTTATAAATCTCCTTAGGAGTTCAAAGATTAGACGAACGCCTGCTGTTTTCCTTGGTAGCTTCGGGGAAATTACGTATGTTTGGGATGAGGCACATTCAACACGTTTATTTAATAGGGCAAATATTGTGGTTACCAGTTCTAACTCCTCGCCACTTGAATCATTCTTACTAAAGCCGGAGCCGTCAGATCGATCGTTCTCCACCTTGTCCGCGATCGCACCTTGCCCCGCTAAATTGCATCCCTCGGTAAAAAGTGCTTTGAAGCGGCTGATTGATGTGACCGGCGCACTCATCGGTCTCACGATGACAGGAGTAGTGCTACTCCCGATCGCCATTGCAATGCAACTCGATAACCCCGGCCCCGTCTTCTACAGCCAAATTCGATGTGGGCATCAGGGCAAACCCTTCCGTATCTGGAAGTTTCGCTCCATGGTCGTGAATGCCGATAAGTTGAAGCATCTGGTTCAAAATGAAGCAAAAGGCGGAATTTTTAAGAACCGGAATGATCCCAGAATCACCAGAGTTGGACGGTTTTTACGAAAAACGAGCTTGGACGAGCTGCCGCAGTTCTGGAATGTGCTGCGAGGTGAAATGAGCCTGGTGGGAACCCGCCCGCCCACGATCGATGAAGTGTTAGGCTACAAGCGGCACCACTGGGAACGATTGAATGTGAAACCCGGCATTACGGGCGAATGGCAAGCGAACGGTCGCTCCTCAGTGTTGGATTTTGAAGATATTGTGGCTCTAGACGTGGCCTACCAGCAGAAGTGGTCGATCGGATATGACCTCAAACTAATTTTGAAAACGATTCTGGTTGTGCTTCTGAAAAAGGGAGCCTTCTAATTGAGTGAATCGCTGAGTTTAACAATTTTATTTGTGCGAGGTTCACGGGGGTAAGTTATCACGACTTATCCCTGTTTTATTTTTGCGGTTAATTTGAGCGGTATTCTACTGAGATAGCTCGATCGCACAGCGCTATGAACTTACCAACCTGGATTACGGTCTCGCGGTTGCTCGCAATTCCACCGCTGCTCTACGGATTAAGCAATCCGTCCCCGGAGATGCGCTGGGCAATGGTTGTGATTTTCTTGCTGGCAGCAGGCACAGATTGGGTGGATGGGTACTTAGCCCGCCGCCTAAATCAGGTAACTGAGTTGGGTAAGTTCTTAGATCCCCTGGTGGATAAATTGCTGGTGCTGGCCCCCTTACTGGGATTGATTCAACTTGGAAGTGTGCCAGCTTGGGGCGTGTTTTTGATTCTGGCGCGGGAGTTAACGATCGCGGGCTGGCGAGTGAATCCCAGTCTTCAGGGCGCGACTACGATTAGGGGCGCAAACCTCTGGGGCAAGCTGAAAACGACTGCCCAAATTGGAGCGATCGCTCTTCTGCTTGCGCCTTTGCCTGCGGCCTGGGCACTCTGGAGTTTGGCTATCTTTTGGTTCTCAGTCGCTTTAACATTAATCTCTGGGTGGCTCTATTTGCGGCCTGCGACTGCTTGATTAAAGATTTCTAAACCCGTTATTCGATTGGGATCAAGTTAGGGTGAGAACCAAAAAAAGTCTGCGATGCTGGGATCTCGTTTGACTTCACTCGCCGGGTTGAGAATGACTGTCACCTGTTGTAGCAGTTGGGATCTCACCTGAGGGATGCGTCGCTGCACCCGATCAGGAATGCCATCTCCGTACAAGATGTGTCCTTGCCCAGCCAACACGATGATTAAAGATTCCGGGGAGCGGCGGAGGGCAATCGCGATGCGGTCTGCGATCGTTTCATCCCATAACACTTGAGCCAGAAAGAATTGCTCAAATCCAGCGCTCGTGCCTTTGCCTTGATGCATCTCTTCATAAATTTGCCGGATTCGCTGACGGTAGGCATCTGGTTCTGCCAGGATCGTTGATATTGACGGGATCCATTGTCTCTCTGCAAAGGACAGTTGATCGAGACCGGTGCGGGAGACCTTGCGCGTCACTTCACTGGGGGTGTTCAGCGCTAAAACTGGAATCTGCTCCGCACGGGCAAATCGCAGGATGGGAGCATAAAGTTCCCAATCGTACCCCCAACGCCGTTGATATTCAGTCAGGCGCAGCAATTCGGCTTCGGAAATTTGTCCAGCCAGGTATTGATCTAAGGCCCACTGAAAGGGCCGTTGAAACATTTCCATGCCGATCACTAAGGTGCGTCGAGACGCTAACGATCGCATGATTTGCAGTTGCGCCTGGTGATCCTGCACGCGATCGTGAGTTTCAGCCAGGTACACCACATTTGCCTGTGCTAATTGATTGGTCAGCGATTCAAACGACTGTTGTTGCTGCGTGGTCAACTTGTAGATTCGGGCTGATGAAGTTGATTCCACAGAGGGATCGGCAAGGGTTGGGATAGACCACAGCATCCACAGCCCAATTAACGCAACCCACAGAGTTATTCTTCGGTTCGTACGCACTCGTTACACTCCGTTACGGAACGTTCCAAACTATTCCAATCTGCCAGAATCTAGCAAGGCTTGGCTATGCTGTAGTTCGGTTTGTCTGTACCAGGTTTGGGCATGACGAATAGACAGAATTTTTTGGACACCGCGATCGAACGAGCCGAACTGATTGAAAAATTGCTGGCGATCGGCACTGCCCTTTCCAGTCCCCAGGATCTGGAAGAATTGTTGACTTTAATTTTGGCAAAAAGTCGCGAAATTACTTGGAGTGACGCGGGGAGCGTCTACTTGATTGATCGCACGGACACACCGCGATTGGTTTTCAAAATTGCCCAAAATGCCTCAAATCCAGCCATGTCATTTCGTGAATTTGCCATGCCACTCACCGTCAACAGTTTGGCGGGTTATGTGGCGTTATCTGGTCACATCTTGAACCTGCCGGATGCTTACGACTTACCTCAAGATGTGCCCTACCAACTGGATCAAAGCTTCGATCGCACCATCAACTACCGAACGCGCTCAGTCCTGGTGATGCCCATGCAGAATCAAACCGGTGACACGATTGGCGTACTGCAACTAATTAATCGCAAAACCGATCCCGCTGCTGTGATTACTCCTGATAATGTACGACAAGTAACTCAGCCATTTTCCGATTTAGAAACCCGCATCGTGCGCTCTCTCGCCAGTCAGGCTGCGATCTCGATCGAGCGCAACCATTTACAGGAAAGTATTGAGCAGTTATTTGAAGGCTTCGTGCGAGCCTCTGTTCAAATTATTGAAACCCGTGATCCCTGTACGTCTGGTCATTCTGAACGAGTGGCCGCACTAACTGTCCAGTTAAGTCAGGAGGTAAACGACACGCAGCAAGGAGAATTTGCGGCGATTCGTTTCAGCGCTCGTCAAATTCAAGAAATTCGATACGCTGCGCTGCTCCATGATTTCGGCAAGGTTGGAGTGCCAGAAGCAGTATTAGTCAAAGCTAAAAAACTTTACCCACTACAGCTAGAAGTCATTCGCAACCGATTTGCCCTGGTACGGCGAACCCTGGAACTGCAATGTTCGCAAGCAAAATATCAATACTTGCTGAAGTATCCCCTACATCTCCTTCAGCATTCCCAACCTCAAGCAGGTTCAAATCATTGTGCGTTTTGTCAACAACTGCAAGCACTGGATACAGAATTAGCAACTCAACTGAAGCAGCTAGAAACCTATTGGGACATTTTGCAACAAGCAAATGAACCCCGAATTGAACATCAGGAACCGACCAGGAACCTGGAGGAACTGGCAGAGTTTACTTACCAGGATCTTGATGGCACACTTCAACCATTGCTTACAGCCGAAGAAATGGAAAGATTGATGATTCGCCGGGGTAACTTGACCGAACTAGAACGCCGCGCGATTCAATCTCATGTCACCCATACTTACGAATTTTTGAAGCAAATCCCGTGGACAAAAGACTTGCGGGAAGTGCCCACGATCGCCTACAGCCACCACGAAAAAATTGATGGCAGTGGCTATCCCCAAGGCTTGAAGCGGGATGAAATTCCCATGCAGTCACAAATTATGGCGATCGCGGATATTTATGATGCTCTCACTGCGGGCGATCGACCCTATAAACCTGGACTGACCCCGGCAAGTGCCCTAAAAATCCTGCGTCAAGAAGCCGCTCACCACAAACTCAACCCAGAGCTGGTCGAACTGTTTGAGCAACGCCAAGTTTTCTCAATCCTGCAACATTCCCTGGAATCTTCATAAGCCCTTGCTAAGGAATGCGAATTAAATAAACTGGCACATCTGTGGGATAGGCATCTTGCCCGTCTCAGACAGCCGGGACGGCCATCCCACAGAATTTAACTCATGACCCTAAGCTCAGCAACAATCCAAATTTCAATTGAGTAATCCTGGCATTTTGTGTTAAAAATCACATTTCAGGGTTGATCCTCAAATTAATCTAGACTAGGCTAACAAACAGAACGTTGTACCGCAGTCCTAAATCAGCTTGTCTAATGCAAGACAGCGTAGGTCATATGTTGATCAGTCGTTCTATGTCGGTGTGAGGAGAAATAACTACTATGTCAAACGTTTTCATTAAGTCCTTGTTGGCTAGCCCTGCTGTTCTAGGAGCAGCCTTGGCTATTGCAACTCCTGGACTAGCCGCAGAAACTCAAGCGACTCAGGATCTGACTCAGCCTGAAGTCTTGGTTTCCGCAACCCAAGCTTTACCATCAGTTGAAGCACCTGTACTGAATCAAGTTCCTGTAGCTGAGCAGAAGTTAGCCCAAGCATTGCCCGCTCAACCCAGTGCTAATCCTTCTAGCGAGAGTACAACCAGTACTCTGAACCAAATCAATCAGTACGTTCGTGAAGGCCGCTCTAACCGCGCCCAAGTTACTTCTGTTTCGCAGTTCACCGACGTAGATCCAAGCCATTGGGCGTTTCAGGCTCTACAATCCCTGGTTGAGCGTTATGGCTGTATCGTGGGTTATCCCGACAGAACTTTCCGTGGCAACCGTGCCCTCACTCGGTGGGAATTTGCCGCTGGCTTGAATGCCTGCTTGGACAAGATTCAAGAGTTGATCGCTGCTGCAACAGCTGACTTCGTTCGCAAAGAAGACCTGGAAGTTGTCAAGCGCCTGCAAGAAGAATTTGCGGCTGAATTAGCTTCTCTCCGCGGTCGTGTTGAAGCACTTGAAGTTCGCACCGCAACGCTGGAGAAGCAACAGTTCTCCACTACCACCAAACTGTCTGGAGAAGTTATCTTTGCCATCTCGGATGAGTTTGCTCAGCCCGGACGCAACGAAACTGTATTCCAAAATCGGGTTCGTTTGTTGCTGTCTACTAGCTTTACCGGCCAAGATAAGTTGGTTACTCGTCTTGATGCTGGGAACGCAAACCTGTTCAGAACGTTTGACTTGGCTGGGAATGCGACTGGCAACTTGGATGAAGGCGCTCTTACTTTCAACACCAACACGGGTGGGAATAACGCAGTTGGATTGGGTTGGTTAGCTTACTACTTCCCAATTGGCGAAAGCATCCAAGTTTACATTCCTGCCTTTGCTGGTTTGCACTACGACCTTGTTCCTACCAATGCAGGCTTCCTAGAGGACTATGATGGCGGTAATGGTGCGCTGTCTCTGTTTGCGCAGCGTAACCCCATCTACAGCCTCGGTGGTGGTGCGGGTGCAGCCGTTACGTTTGGTGCTGGTAAGCCTATTTCTCTTAGCTTGAGCTACCTTTCTAGCACGGCGAATAACCCCTCTCGTGGTGCTGGCTTGTTTGATGGTAACTACAGTGCTCTAGCTCAAATTACTTTTGCTCCAAACGAGAAGTTCTCTGTCGGTTTGACCTATGTCAATGCTTTCCAGAAGGAGGGATTTGGCATATTCAACGCAAACACCCCGTTGTTGGGAACTGGACTTGCTAACTTCCCTGGCGTTGCTTTGACCGGTCCTAGAGGAACTTCGGTGAACGCAGGCGGTGTTTCTGCTGTGTACAAGTTCAGCGACAAGTTTGCCATTAACGGTTGGTTCTCTTATTTCAATACTGACTTCTTGCGCGATCGCCAGGGCGACTTCGATGTCTGGTCTTATGCGATCGGCCTCTCCTTCCCTGACTTTGGTAAGAAGGGCAACTTGTTAGGTCTGCTGGCAGGTACTCCTCCTTACCGTGGGGATACGGGTGAAGTGCCTATCCACGTTGAAGGCTTCTACCGCTTCCGCCTGAGTGACAATATCTCGATTACTCCTGGTATCGTCTGGGTTCGCAACCAAGGACAGCTTAATGATCGAGATGCTCTGATCGGAACGTTGAGAACTACCTTTACTTTCTAGGTTTCTCATCAGACTCTATAGAAAAGGCTCTGCTTCTGGCAGAGCTTTTTTTTGCCAGGGAATACTGGCGATCGATTAGTGTTTCTGACCGCCATCCCATCGGTTTAAGGGAACACAATCAATTTCAAACTGATCCAAAGCGCGAGCAACGACAAAATCAACCAGGTCTTCGATCGTTTGCGGCTGGTGATACCATGCGGGAATCGCTGGAACGATGCGTGCCCCTGCTTCTGCCAAGGTAGTCAAATTCCGTAGATGGATCAGGCTAAAGGGGGTTTCCCGGGGGACTAAAACCAGTTTCCGTCCTTCTTTCAATTGCACATCGGCAGCTCGTTCCAGTAAATCAGAGCTAAGGCCACCGGCAAGTTTGCCGATAGTACTCATGCTGCACGGAATAATGAGCATGCCCAACGTGCGAAACGAGCCGCTGGCGATGGTTGCGCCGATGTCGCTCCAGGGATGGCAAATTAGCTTTCCACCAAATGCGACGTGGGCTTGCTGCCGCCAAAACTGTTCCTGCTGGATGGGATCGGTTGGCATGCGAATGCCCAACTCTGATTGCCAGACCATGTATACTGCTTTGGATGCCACTAACTCGATCGCGTAGCTTGCCTCCAGTAAAAATTTCAGCGTACGCACGGTATAAATCAAGCCAGAAGCACCAGTAACACCCAGAATCAGAGGATAAGATGACACGTAGCACTGAACTCCTATGCGAATTCTTATTCGTCGTCGTCCTCCTCTAATTCTGGTTCATCATCTACGCTCTCGGGAAGGTCTTCTTCAATATCAGTGCCACCGCCCACTGCCAGCAAATCAATTTGTTGCCGATAGTAATCTACGCTTTTCACTTGAACTTCGATGCGATCGCCCAAGCGGTACTGTTTGCGATTCTTGCGGCCAACCAGGGTCTGTTGACGTGACCGATACTCGTACCAGTCATCTTTTAAGGAACTAACGTGAACCAATCCTTCAACGAGTAATTCTTCAATTTCAACAAATAACCCATACGATTGAACACCTGTGATTAATCCGTGGAAGATTTCACCAGTGCGCTCTCGCATCAAAGCAGCTTTCTTCAATCCTTCCAGATCCTGTTCTGCTTCTTGCGCAACCCGCTCCCGTTCTGTGAGATGCACAACGATGCCATGAAAATGAGTTTCCAGTTCTTGTTGCACTTCCGGCGGCAGCACATTCCAACTAATCTCCCCGTGGCAAGAACTATGGCGTAAATCGACAACTTCCTTAGCCCGGGTTGTTTTGCGATCGCGGCCCAGTTCAAACACCGCATGAAACACCCGATGCACCAGCAAATCTGGGTAACGACGCACTGGCGAGGTGAAATGCGTATATCCCTGCTCCAACGCCAACCCAAAATGCGACTTGGGGGTGGTGCTGTAAAACGCAGGCTTCAAGGTTTCCAGCAATAAGTAGGTGAGAACCCGTTCAGCATCTGACTCGGCGAATTTTTGGGTGAAGTGTTGGTAGTCTTGCGGGTGAACTTCATTTTCTTGCTGGAGTTGCAGATTGATGCCCATGCTGCCCGCTAACTTCATCAATTCCTGCACGTCTTCTGGATCAGGCGTGGGGTGGACGCGAAAGATTCCTGGAACTCCCAGTGCTTGCAGATGGTTGGCGATAAGTTGATTGGCCAGCAGCATGAACTCAGCGATCATCGCGTGGGTAGGGGTAGATGGAGTCACCACCATTGCCCCCAAAGCGCCTTCATCGTCGTAGTGAAATTTGGGATTGAACAGCGCTCGACTGGACTCATCCAGGGAGTCATCATCAGGTAGGGGTTTCTCTGGCAGATTGAGTTCAAAGGCTCCTCGTTGACGGCGTTGCTCCTTGAGGGCGTGGCTCAGAGTTGCAAGATTATTCAGCAACTCAAAAATCTCTTCAAACTCGTTGAGATCGGCTGTATTACCATCTTCGCGTTCTAAAATTCCTTGCGCCTGAGCGTAGCTCAGTTGGTGATCAACTTGAATGACTGTGGGATGAATTGAGTATTCTAAAACGTTGCCGGCTTGATCGAGTGTGACCAGCACAGAAAGTGCAAGGCGGTCTTTCCCAACCGGAAAAGCACACAAATTGCCTGTAAGTTGGGAGGGTAGCATGGGGATGATCATGTCACCCAGATACGCGGAGACACCTCGTTTTTGGGCTTCTCGATCGATCGCCGAGTCGACTTCCACATAATAAGACACATCGGCAATGTGAATTCCCAGTTGCCACTGGTTGTTGTCCAGGGCTTCCAGGGTAATTGCGTCGTCTTGACTGTCTAAAATGTCTCCGATCGTAGCTTTGATCGTTAGAGTCATTAAGTTGCGCAGATCCAGACGTTTTTTGATTTCAGTTTTACTGATTTTGGTAGACAACCCTTTTGCGGCTTGCAAGGTTGCATCAGAAAACTCGGAAGGTAGATCATGCTTACAGCATACGATGTCTACATCCGAGGCATCGCTGTCGCCGCCCAGCAACCGGGCGATTTTGCCCAGGGGTGGATTTTGCCCTAGGGGGTAGCGCAAGACTTGAACATGAACTAATTGTTCAACAGCGTTTGCCAGGTTGGTGCCATTTTCTTGCAGATGCAATTCAAACAGGAGTCGATCGTCCAGAGGAACAGCGCGGTAAGCGTCATCTACTTGCTTCACTCGTGCCAATACTGATGGATTCGATCGTTCTAAAATTAGTTTGACCTCACCTTCTGGACTCCGGCGGCGGCTGCCTTCTTTCGTGACTTTAACGAGCACACGATCGCCATTCCAGGCATTGTTGAGTTGGCTCTCGCGAATGTAAATGTCATCGGCTCCTTCTACATCCTGAATGGCAAAGCAGAAACCCTTGCTGGAGCAACGCAATTTGCCTTCAATCACCCCGTCTTCACTCAGCCGCCGATAGCGGCCCCGATCTTTGGCTAAAACTCCAATTTTCTCCAGGGCATCAAGGGCAATTTGGAGCTTTTGAATACTGGCATCATCGTTGCAATCCAGCTTCTTCTCTAAGGCTTTGGGGGCAACCAGCTTATCATCGGTGAAGTTTGCCAGCAGGGCTGCGATCGAAAATTCCATGAAGCGACTAATCCTTATTTCGATTTAGAGTGGTTGCGGACCTGTATTGTCACCACTGAGCTAATTCATTCCGTTGAACTGAATGAGAGCGAGCATTATCACATTTAGACATAATGCTTCTCCAAAGCACGCGCTCAGGTCAACATCAACTCAGTTAAATAGTAGACGTGAATCTAATCTCCAAACCATTGAAATTGAGTATTTTTTGATTTTTAACCCTAACTTTCATTGATTGAAGCCAGTCGTCCTATAGGAAACGAATAGAGCTTTCATACCAGGACAAAAGAGTGAACTCCATTTTGGCAATGAACCGCTTTGATCACAAAGCAGTCGGATTCACAATTACCGTCACCCTAAACTCCCCTACAGTTTATTTAAATACTTTTGATTGCCACATCGATGTCGAATTCTGTTAAAAAAATTCATCAAACAGGCGCAGCTAACAGGTCGTGTTTCAAAACGTAACGCTGCCATCCATCTCCCAATCGAGAAATAGTAATTGTCTTGGTTCAGGGGTGGCGTAGGCCACCGTTGCGGCGAAGCCAGGGTGAGGTTCTATCGATATAATGTGCCAGTTTGTGGAAGGTGGAAGTTGATCGTAGTGGGCCTGAAGGCGCTGCGCTTGAATGGTAATTTCAACCTTTGCAAGGTCTGCTATGCCTCGCCCTGTCGCCTTCGTTAAGGCTTCTTTAGCCGTCCAAAAATAGTAAAAACGGTGCTCCTGGATTTCAGGTGGTGGTGCCAAAATAATGCGTTGCTCGGTTGGAGAAAAGTAATTTTGCACTAATTGCGGAAACATTGATAGCGCTCGTTGAGCCTCAACATCAATGCCCACCGGGGTATTGGTTGTGATGGCATACAAGGCCAGGTTTTGAGAGTGACTCACATTAAAGGCGATCGCAGGCAAAGCCTCTGATTGACAGAGACCAGGTTTCCCCGTTGCTGTATAGCAAAACTGAATTTGCTCAGGGGCGAGATTTAAATAGTGACTCAAGAGCGCCCGCAGAATTCCTCGACTAGCGATCGCCCGTTGACGATGATGGGCAAAGCGTAACCGCTCAGTCTTTGCCCGTTCATCTTCAGATAAACTCTGTCCCAGCACCCTTAGTACAGGTTCAGGTTGATCCAGATTCGCTCGCCACACATGCAGTTCATTGGGGCGTAGGGAAGGTGGGGCGATCGTTCGGCACCAGGTCGGAGCTTGAATCGAGAAAAACTCGTGCTGCATCAAAACCCTTGGCAACTTGCTGAGTCTTAGCAATAAAAAAGAGGTCATTTGACCTCCCACATTCAACTCTTAAACTATGGCCAACAAGACAGAGCCTCTGGCTAAATAACTATGCCAAACCTGTGTTCAAGCCGGGTTTACCAGTTGCCAGCTCGACTTTAACAATCTTGCCGCCCATTTTCTGAATGCGTTGTTGCTCACGAAACCAGTTTTCGTAGGGAACGAGTTTCGTGAAGTAAGTATTTTGAAGCTCTCTTTGCGTCCGAATGCGAGTTTGGCTAGGAACGCAAGCCGTAATCTTAAACATGCGCATAAGAAACTTTACTCCTGAATGGGCTGAGGAAACGTTGGATGTAAATAACTGAGTATCACGAGGGGTTGCATTAAGGAGAATCAAAAATTTGAACCTGAAACCTCAAATCTTTAATACCTAACTTGCAGTCTTTAACCTCTCTAAAGCAAGGTCGGAAGCCAACTGTCAACACTAGATCATCAAAACCCAATCGACTTGGCGACTAAGCCTTTAACAAGCTAGTACTCACCTGTAGCTTCCGAACCTTACAAGCTAAGGATCTACAGCTTAGGGCCTAGAATCTAGAACCTAAAACCTAGAACCCAGGAGTTAGCTCAAACCGGAGGAGATGTAGTCGAAGTAAACACCCATTTCCTTACCAGCATCAGCACCAACTAGACCAGCGGTAACTTCTTTCATGGCTTGGATTGCTTGCACGGTTGCAGCAATGGGTACACCCAAGGAGTTGTAGGTTTCTTTCAAACCGTTGAGTACACGCTCATCCAGGATGGAGGGATCGCCAGCCAACATTGCGTAGGTGGCATAGCGGAGGTAATAGTCGAGATCGCGGATGCAGGCAGCGTAGCGACGGGTGGTGTACATGTTGCCACCGGGACGGGTGATGTCGGAGTACAACAAGGACTTAGCTACAGCTTCTTTCACGATCGCAGAAGCATTGGCACTGATCGAGGTTGCAGCACGAACGCGCAGTTCTCCAGTAGAGAAGTAGCCTTTCAGCTTTTCTAGAGCGGTGGTATCAAGGTACTTACCTTGAACGTCAGAAGAGTTAATGACAGCGGTAATTGCGTCTTGCATGATTGAAATCCTTAAATCGCGTAATCTTACGAAATGTTTTGCAAATGATCCAGTCAAGAGGTTATGGGTATCAGGTGGTAGGCTTCAGGTTTTTCCCCTGGTTCCTAGCTCTCAAACCCTCGCACCTAGAGTTAGCTCATCGCACCGATCACGTAGTCGAAGTAGCCGGATGCTTCAGCGGCATCTTCAGCAGACAGCAAGGAAGCTGCCACGTTTTTCATTGCACGTACGCCTTCTGCAACAGCCTCGATCGGGGTGCCGAGAGACTTGTACATTTCACGCACACCGACGATACCGATTTCTTCGATCGGGGTAACGTCGCCAGCAACGACTCCATAGGTCACGAGACGCAGGTAGTAGTCGAGGTCACGCAAGCAAGTAGCGGTCATTTCTTCGCCGTAAGCGTTTCCACCAGGAGAAACAACATCAGGGCGCTTTTGGAACAGTTGATCACCAGCTTGCTTCACGATGCGCTCGCGAGACTCACTCAGGGTTTGAGCAATCCGCAGACGCTTCTCACCAGAGGTAACGAAACCCTTAATCCGATCCAGTTCGCCGGGGCTCAGGTAGCGAGCTTCAGCATCTGCATTCACGATTGACTTCGTGACAATACTCATTGATGGATTCCTCCAGAAGAATGTAACCGATTGTGTTTAAATGGGGATTCCCAAACGAAGTTCTAAGCCTGATTTAACAAGATTCTGATTTTGCTTACTCGTTAAACAAGGGTTGGACTGGGAAAAACACTCGAGCTGAGAATGGTTAACATTACCAGCTTTGACCAGTACAGCACCTTTAGACTCAGTTACCTTCCGAAATTATTGTGCGGCATCGTGTTCACACTCCAAGACTGCGCGTAATAGTTTGTAATAAATTTACTCAGATTTGTTGATGGGGTTGCTGGTGAACGGAGAGGCCACGCCTGCCGCCCTAGTCTTGAGTAAATGCAGCTCGAATGTATTCAGTTAGCGTCAAGCGATGGCCCTGAACGATCGCAACAGTTGCCCCGTCCACATCCGATAAGTCAACAGCGCCAGTTAGCTTTTCACATTTCACTAGGGCAACATCAAAGCGGCAAGGCAGGTCTACGAAGTGGGGGGAGGCCAGCAAAAACAATTGTGCCGCTTTCCACAGTTTGGCTTGTTTTTGCGGGGTGATGGCTAGTTTGCCGTCGGCATCCCAATTTTGGGCACTGCGGGTTTTAACTTCGACAAATGCGATCGCGCTGAGTTGCTCGGAATCAGGTCGAGGTTGACCCACCACCAGGTCAAGTTCCCCCCAACGACAATGCCAGCGTCGATGTACAATCACCCATCCCTGTTGTTCCAACCAGCGAGCCACCAGGTTCTCCCCCAAGGCTCCCGTGTCGTCATTCTGAGGACGAGAATTGGGGTTTGGAGTTGACGGTTTGCGAGCAGGCATGAGGTTAATTCTGCCAACCGCGCCAAGGGCTTACTTCAAGCGCTCCATTTGGTGGCCGCATCACTACTTTGAATAAGGCGACGGGTTCTTGCGTGGGCGCGGTGTTACCGTCTGCGATCGGTTTGGCAAGCTTGTGCAAAGGAGTTTCCTGGACATGTCGCGCCGCTGCCTCATTTTCTGGATTGAAATCCAGGATGGTGCCGTCTTGCTTGACGCGGACTTTATAGATCAGCTCTTCCTCAAAGGTAGGATCTTTTGCCCAATTTTGATTAATCTGGCTAGTGAGTTTGGGCAGAATGGCTTCCAACTGCTGGGTATCTGTAATCTCAGAAATGCCACTGACGGGTGAGGTCATTACCTGCTGCCAGGGCGCCACCGCTACGTTCCCACTGCCAGTAAACACAACTTTGAATAGAGCTAATGGTTCTGAGTTGGCTTCTTCCTGTGACAGGAGATTTAGGAGCGGGGTCTTGTTGGCGTTATCTAGAGATGTGGAATTGATCGGTTTATAACCAGCGATCGCACCATCTTTGCGGACTCCCACCTGATACGACAGATCCTGGGTAACCGTGGCGCGATTAGTCCAGTTTTGATCGAGTTTTTGCTGCAATTGTTGACTCAGTACATCCAATTCTGCCGCGTTGGTAATCTGTGGTGACGTTGTGAGGTTATCTGCTAGTTTCGTTGTGTCGGGGCTAGTTGTGGAGCTGGGGCTGGCGGCTGCCGGTGATGAAGTTGGCGTGGGCGAGGGAGGGGCTG
>Ga0224722_1000765_pt1 | contig 18532 bp, 14 predicted proteins | sample Balambano_FR1_Me_FD_161646 | JGI IMG/M metagenome (GOLD analysis project Ga0224722, IMG submission 161646) | Freshwater sediment microbial communities from Lake Towuti, South Sulawesi, Indonesia - Balambano_FR1_MetaG | ecosystem: Environmental > Aquatic > Freshwater > Lake > Sediment | place... | reverse complement strand
GTAGGCAGTTTGTCTGTATCACAAACTGGAACGCGCCCGCCTGCCAAAGTCTTGTACGGTGGACAGGGATGGAGCGGATTCTGCAGATCGGGCGGATAATGTACTAAAATCCGCTTCATCCGCTCCGTCCGCGTTCCTAGTTGCTGGCACTGAATGACAAGCGTGTTTGAACTCTTGAACCTTGAACTATTTAAACTTTACTTCACAAACTCCAAACTCCGGCTCACAAACGTGGTCAAATCCGCGCCTTTCAGCATTCCTTGATTTAATAACGCTAAATCGTAGAGATAACGCGCCAGGTCGGTTTGTTTGTCGGCATCTTTTTCGCGCACGAGTTTTTGCGCCACGAGTGGGTGGTTCGTGTTGATGACCACATTCACCGAGTCGGGGAAGTCGCCCCAGCCGCCCTGCATACTTTGCATTTCCTTCATACGGCGCATAAATTCCGGGCGGGTGATGACCACAGGCGCATCTTCGGGTGTCAGTGGTTTTAAAACGATGGAATTACCCGCACCATTCGCTAATTTTTCAAAAATGCCTTTCACGGTTTCCTGCTCGGAGTCGCTCAGGACGGAATCTATTTTTTCATCTTTTTGAATCAGGTTATCCACCGTGTCGGAGTCCACGCGCACGAACGTGACGTTGCCGAGTTTGTACTCCAGGTGTTGCATGAAGTGGTTGTCGAGCACGGTGTCCATCAGCAGCACGTCGTAGCCGCGATTGCGCGCCGCCTGGATGAAGCTGTCGTGCGCCGCAGGCTGGTGCGTGTACAGGAAGATGATTTTGTCATATTTATCGGTCTGCGCAGCTTTGACTTTTTCTTTGTATTCCTCAATTGTAAAATGCTGATTGTCTATGTTTTTTAACAACACAAAATCCGTTGCCCGCTCGTGAAATTTTTCGTCCGACAGCATTCCATATTTTACAAAAATGCCCAAATCACTCCATTTCGCTTCAAACTCCGCACGGTCTTTGTTGAATAACTCGTTCAGCTTGTCCGCTACTTTTTTTGTGATGTAACCCGTTATTTGCTTCACGTGCTTATCGGCTTGCAAGTAGCTGCGGGAAACGTTAAGTGGAATATCCGGCGAGTCAATCACCCCGTGCAAGAGCATTAAAAACTCCGGCACAATATCCTTCACATCGTCCGTGACATAGACTTGATTGGAATACAATTGAATTTTATTACGCTGATTTTCTAAGGTGTTGCTCAATTTTGGAAAGTACAACACCCCGGTGAGATTGAACGGATAGTCAATATTCAAATGAATCCAAAACATTGGCGCTTGGCTGAACGGGTGCAGCTCTTCATAAAAATTTTTGTAATCCTCCTCCGTCAACTCCGTCGGCTGCTTTTTCCAAATCGGCTGGTTGTTGTTAATGATGTTGTCAATTTCTACTTCCTTGCGGTCGTCGCCCTCGCCTTGCCAGTCTTTTTTCGTGCCAAATTTTATCGAAACGGGCAAGAATCGGCAGTATTTATCCAACAATTGCTGGATGCGGTGTTCTTCCAGATACTCCTTCGCGTCGTCGCTGATGTGGAGCACCACGTCAGTTCCGCGCTCGGTTTTGTTATTTTCCATAATCGTGTACTCCGGGCTGCCGTCGCAAGACCATGTTACGCCCTGACTGTCAGGCTTGTACGATTTTGTAACCGCTTCCACCTGATGCGCCACCCATAAATGCCGAGTAAAAACCCAGCCCGAAATGCCCGATGATATTGCCCGTATCGTTTTTGTATTTGTCCAAAAACTCCTGCGCACTGGAAAACGCCACTTGGTTCAGGTAGCGGTTCACCTCGTCCTCCGTCATGCCGATGCCCCGGTCGCGGATGGTAAGGGTTTTCGCCTCCTTGTCCAACAAAATTTCGATGGTTAAATCGCCTAACTCGCCCTGCACCTCGCCGCGTGAAGCCAACGCTTTCAACTTCGTGGTGGCGTCCACGGCATTCGACACCAACTCGCGCAGAAAAATCTCCTGGTCAGAATATAAAAATTGCTTGATGATCGGAAAGATATTCTCGGTTTGAACGGAAATCGTACCTTTTTGCATAATGGGTTCTATTTTAGAATTTAAAAAAGGCGAGACAAACCGTGTGCCAGTGGTGGGGGAACTGACAAAATGGCGGGGGTTAAAAAATAAACAGCTGACAGCACACTGCGGAGTGCTGTCAGCTGTTTATTTTTTTATAATTACTTCGTAACCGTCTTTATCAACATCCCCTTCGTCACGCGTTCATTCAACTCCATGCCATTCACAATAGACAACTCTTTCAAACGCGCATCCGGTGTGCTGAAAGATCGCAGGGCTTGTTCCAGGGTGCCGTCGGTTTTGACGGTTTGAATTTTGATGCGTTCGGGTTTGACGTTGATTTTGGATTGGTCGGTGAGGCGTCTAAAATTCATCATTGTATTTTCAAAAAAACGGGCGTAATTGTTAAAATCATTTGCAGCCGTGATGCCGTAGAAGGTGTAAATGCGATTGTCATAATCAATGAAATAGAGCAAGGCGCGCACGATGCTGCCGTCCTGATTTTGCTGGTCCACCACCATCGCCAGTGCCGGTAAGCCGTTGACAGTCACATTCTGGCGGTCTTTCACCTGCATACCTTGCTGGCTGCTCACCTTTTGCCCGGCTTCTGCTAATGATTTTTCGCCGCCGAGCGTAAAGATCATCACCGCTTTGCCGCTTTGGGATGCCATTTGCACCTGCGAAGCCATGTTTTGCAATTGCCAGTTTTGCGGCACCGGAAATTGAAATTTGAGTTCCGGATGGTAAAAAATGCTGTTTTCCACGTAGCCGCCGCGCGGGTCTTCGCCATATACAATGCCGTCAATCATGCGCAGGTAGCCGTCACGATTCACTTTCAGATTCGCACTGCCGTTGGTTTGCTGCCATTGCGTAGCTAATTCATGTACTCTTTTTAAACGATTGCCCGGATCGGGATGCGTGGACATAAAAGTGGGAATGCCGCCTTGGTCGCCGCTCAGACGTTTCAGCGTACTGAAAAAATCCGCCATTTCATGGGCGTTATAGCCGATTTTGCTGGAATATTCTACGCCGAGTTCATCGGATTGCGTCTCGTGGTCGCGACTGAATTTTAAAAACAACAAACCCAAACCCTGCGAAGCCAGATCGCCAAACTGTGCCAGCTTCGGCGAGATGACCATGCCCGCCACCAAACCGATTTGCGCCAGCATCTGGTTGCTGTACTGTTGCGCCGAGTGCCGCGCCGTGATGTGCCCGATTTCGTGCCCGAGTACGCCGGCAAACTCCGCCTCGTTGTTGAAGTGCGCCATGATGCCCCGCGTGAAATACACATAGCCGCCCGGCACGGCAAAGGCATTCACCACGGGCGAGTCGAGCACTTTGAATTGGTAATCCAAATTCGGGCGGTGGGAAATTTTTCCCATCGCTTTGCCTTTTGTGGTGATAAAATTCTGCAATTCCTGGTCGTTGTAAACCCCGAAGCTGGCAATCACTTCCGGGTCGGATTGCAAACCCATCGCTTTTTCCTGGTCTTCTGACAGCAAAATCAACTGCTTCCTGCCGGTGACGGGGTTGACCGCACAGGAAAGCGCATTGCATAAAAATGCGATTAGAAAAAAATATTTAACCGTTGTGTTAAAGAGGAGTGTACGCATGATCTTCCGGTTTTTCGTTTAAACAATGAAATTAAAATTTCCAAAAGATACAACGTTTTTAATTGAAAATTGTCAGTTAAAATTATTCAGCTTCCTCTTGTTCTATGGCTAAAAAACTTCCACGATTTTTGAATAAATATCAACCATTCGAATTGATAGCATCCGTTTAAAATTATCCTTGCAACAACGATTCTCCGCCGTCAATCCACACCTCGGTGCCGGTGATGTGCGCCGCGTCATCTGAAGCCAAAAAAGCGACCAACTTCGCTACCTGCTCCGCCGAGCCGGGTCCGCCGTGTGTGAGTGGAATGCTGCCTTCCGGGTATTCGACCGGTACTTTCACTTCCTCGAGGTTGCGTTTTTCGGTGCTGTTTTCAATTTCCGTTTCAATCCAACCCGGACACACCACGTTGACGCGGATTTTGTATTTTGCCAATTCTAACGCCGCCATTTTGGTAAAAGCCACCTGACCCGCTTTGGAACAGGAATACGCCGTTGCACCGGCATTGCTGAAGATGCGCGTGCCGTTCACGGAAGCGGTGACGATGATGGAGCCGCCTTGTTTTTTGAGGTGTGGAATGGCGTACTTGGTGGTGAGAAACGTGCCTTTGAGATTGATTTGCAGGGTTTTATCCCATTCGTCGGGTTTGAGTTCTTCGATGGGTGCCCACACGCCGTTGATGCCTGCATTGGCAAAAACAATGTCGAGTTGCCCGAATTGTTCGATGGTTTTGGCGAAAGCCTGTTCCATCTCCTCCGGTTTGGAAATATCTGCCACCGTAATCAGAGCGGTGCCGCCTGCTTTTCTGATTGCTTCCACGGTTTCTTGCAACTCCTTTTCATCTCTGCTCAGGACACACACCTTCGCGCCTTCTTTTGCCATCAAGAGTGCCGCTGCTTTTCCAATGCCCGAACTGCCGCCGGTGACAAGGGCTACTTTGTTTTGTAGTTTCATGGTTTCATTTGGGATATTATGATATTGTAATATTTCTTGAACGTTACAGTTCTGCAAAATCTGTAATGTTTGTTCAAAATCGGCATATTGGCACATCAGCTTTGTCTGCTGCATTCATGTTCTAATCAATTTTTTTTAGCGCATCGGGCTTATGCGCCGCCTCTTCACCGCTTTTATCACTTTCGACGAGGTACTGCGGCTCGTCTTCGGAAGCAGCCACATGATGTCCTTTGATGTCCATCGGTTCTATGAGTTTCTTTTTGATTTTGCCGGTGGTTTTGCCTTGCGAGGTGTTCCACTCTACTTTGTCGCCTACTTTGAATTCTTTTTCCATGATTTTAATTTTTTATTTTTTATTTGAGATTTGACGTTGCACATTCCACTTTGACAATTTTGTATTTTTTAAAGAAATTTTACCCACAATTTCGGATGACTGATCTTGAACAAATGAAAGTCAACGTCAAGTGAAAACTTCAAATAAAAACATCAAACGAGAAATATCGATCCGGCATCTCACTTCGTGATTTCCTCGCCCAAATGTTTCGGATCGAAATAAGCGAAGAAGCGCGTGATTTTGCCGTTTTGCGTTTCGAGGATGCTTACGCCGTCGTAGGTGAGGGGTTTGCCGTGGGGGTTGGTACCTTCAGTCGTCCATTCAAGGGCAATCCTGCCATCCATAACGATTTCGTTGCGAAAGCTGGATTGTACCTCGCCGAAAGTGGCGCGATAGTTTTGCCAGAAGTCGTGTGCGCCTTGTGTACCCTGAAAGTGATGCGGAGAGACGATGTTGCCCACTTCGCAATTTTCTGCAAACAACCCGACGATGGATTCTACCTTACGCGCAGTTTCTAAATCATGGAGGGCTTGAATAAATTGATCAGCCAGTTGCTTGGACATAGCATTCGGTTTTTTGAAATTATAAAAAACGCAGGGAATAGATAAATTTTAACAGCGGGTAACGGAGTAACGCACCGTTTTAAAATACAACGAGGCCTGTGGAGGTTTGTTTAAAACAAAAGATATTAATAAAAATGTAGCTACATGGAATAGCGAAGCATGGAGAAATGGAGTGCAGGGATGGAAGCAGTTAGGTGGAGGGTTATTTAAAAAAGTTTTTTGCCACTTGCAAAGGATGCAGGTTTCCGCGGCGTTTAAACTGGTGTTTTTGCATTCGCCGGATAATATCTGACAGGGTGCGCACGCCTTCTACAATGAACGGACCCTTGTTGAGCATGATGCACTCGGCGCGGGCTGCCATTGCTGCATCGGTTACCTCGGCGCGGGTGGGTTTGCCTTTGCGCACCAGTTTTTCCAACACTTGGGTTGCCCAAATGCCAGGTACATGCGCCGCCTCGCAAATCCACAAAATTTCTTCCTGTACTTCGGCGATGCGCTCAAAGCCGGTCTCCACCGCCAGGTCGCCGCGGGCAATCATCACGCCCACTTTTGGGCTGCGCATGGCAGTGAGGAGCATTCGGGGCAGGTTTTCAAAGGCTTCTCTGGTTTCAATTTTGAGAGTAATACCTATATCCAGTCGGTGAAGTTTTTGCAATTCCTGTTGTAAAAATGCCACATCCTCCGGATGGCGGGCGAAGGAGTATCCCACAATGTCGGCATTGGCAGCGATAAATGGTAGATTAACTACATCGGTTTCGGTAAGGGACGGCAGCGAGAGGTTGGAGTCGGGCAGGTTAATGCCTTTGTCGGCGCGGAGTTTATCGCCGGTGTCGGCTGCGTCAATGATTTGTACGATAATGCTATCCGCTTGTACGGCAGTGATCTTGCCCCCTATTTTACCATCATCGAAAAAAATGCGCTCGCCTGCTTTGGCATCCTGAAAAATTTCGGGCAGTTGTACCGAAATGTAAATGTGATTGGGTTCGGGCAGATCGGGTATTTTTTTAACCAGGTGAACCGTGTCGTTTTTAAAAAGCCGCACATAGTTTTTTCCTTCCTGTAAAGGGAGGATGGCTTCGGTGCGAAATTTTGGTCCTGACAAGTCTATGTAAATCAGGCACTGCCTGCCGGTTTCCTGTTCGCCGCGTCGAATGTTTTGTATAATATGGTACCATTCCAGGGGAGTATCGTGGCTGGTATTGATGCGGGCAATGTTCATACCGGCTTGTAGCAATTTCCGAATGAGTTCGTACTCATCGGCTGCCTCGCGGGGCATGGTGACCATGATGCGGGAACCGGCACCGCGCTGGTGTTTACCAAACAAAGCGTCGGTATTTTGTAGCAATTGCTGCTTGCTTTTGCGGTAGTCAACAGAAGCGGGCGGCAGGTCAAGTTCGGACGTTTCCCCATCCAACAGTTGCAATAATTTCAAAATATTTTTCAAATTGGTCAGCGTGTAACCCTCCGAATGACTCAAAGAGGAAATGCTCAACAGCGATAATTCTTCCTGAATGTCACGCAAATCAAAAGTGCGGAGTGCCAGATAGTGGAGCAGGTTGCGGGCACTTTCAAGATAGTGTGGTTGCACGTGTTTCAACAGATGACGGTGTGCGGCTTCCTGCTGTTGTACAAATTCGAGGATGTGCTGGATTTCTGTTTTCAGGTTGGTGATGGAAGATGACATAGGGTAGTTGGTTGATACATGCAGCGTCAATTTTGACAATGAGTAATCTGGTGACTCCAAAGTCATCAGATTACTCATTGTCAAAATTGTCAATCAATTCCAAACTTTGCGGATTTCCCAAACTATCCACCCTGCTCAAACTATCCCGTTCGGCTGCCGCCACCGAATCGGCAAAAATCTCCGCCGCCGACCGGATGTGCGCCGGACAACTCAGGCTGCGTTTCACCTCCGCATTCAATTCAGCAAACTTTGCCTCTTTCCAACTTGCAAACTCCGGTTGTTCTAACAGCTTACGCATAAACAATGCCCACACCGGCAGTGCCGTTGCAGCGCCCTGCCCGTTCTGATAATTGCGGAAGCGCACCAGGGGCGAGTCGCCGCCCACCCAGGCACCCGCTACCAGATTCGGGATGAACCCCACAAACCAGCCATCGGCGTGATTCTGAGAAGTACCAGTTTTCCCGGCAAGGGCATTGTCCAGACGGTATTTCCACCGAATGCGACTGGCTGTACCCGATTGGGTCACCGACTGCATCATCTGGGTCACAATATCGGCGTGCAGGGTATCAATCACCTGTTCGTCCAGTGGTTTTTCAAAATTTACCAGTATCTTGCCGTCGCTGGTTTCGATTTTGGTGATGATAGTCGGACGTACTTTCAATCCGCGACTGGCAAACACACTAAACGCCGTTACCATTTCTTTCAAGGGAATTTGGGCTGTTCCGAGTGCAATGGAAGGCTCTTTCGGAATTCCAACCGTGTCAATGCCCATGCGATGCGCCAGATTGATCACATTTTGAAACCCAACGAGCATCATCAGTTTCACGGTCACGGTGTTGATAGAATTGGTCAACGCACCCTCCATCGAGTAAGAGCCGCCGTATTTGCCGTCGGCATTTTGCGGTACCCAGTCGTCGAGGTCTTTGCCGTTTTCGTCAAAATTGGGTTCGGGGTCTTCCCGCCGCCAGTCGCGCCGCGCCCAGTCGCCTTTGGCATACTGATGGTAAGAAACGAGTTCGTTGCTGATTTGCTCGCAGGGGTCCAGCCCCGTCCGAATGGCTTGCGTGTAAACGAGCGGTTTGAACGCCGAACCCACCTGCCGCCGCGCCAGCACGTGGTCGTATTTGTAATGGTCAAAATCCACGCCGCCAATCCACGCCCGAATGTGCCCTGTGTAGGGTTCCATGGCGATAAACCCAATCTGCAACAATTTAAACGCATAGCGCACCGAATCCAAGGGGCTCATTTCCACTTCTTTATCGCCTTCCCAACTGAAAACGGTCATTTTGATCTTCGTGTTGAAAATACGCTCTATCTCGGTTTCGCTCACGCCTTTTTCTTTCAATTGTTTGTAGCGGTCGGAATTGCGCATCGCCGCCAGAATCAGCTGTTCGTTTTTACCCCAGGGGTTCTGCCCCCGCCAGTGCTGGTCGAAGGTGCGCTGCAGCGAGCTGACGTGCTCCTGCACGGCTTCCTCGGCAATACGTTGAATGCGGGTATCCAGGGAGGTGTAAATTTTCAACCCATCTACCATCAGGTCGTAAGGCTCGCCGTTGGGTTTGCGGTGTTTGTCGAGTAGTTTGGGCAATTCCTGACGTAAGTATTCCCGGAAATAGGGAGCAATGCCGGAGTTATCCACCACGGGATTGTAACACAATTCTAAGGGTAATTTTTGCAAAGAATCGCGCTGGACCACCGGAAGATAATCGTTGCGGGTCATTTGCGACAGCACTACGTTGCGGCGTTCGCGGGCGCGTTCGGGGAATTTGGTCGGTCGGTAATAATCGGTAGCTTGCAAGGTGCCAATCAATACAGCGGCTTCTTCGATGGTCAGTTCTGCGGGAGCTTTGCTGAAAAAACGCCGCGATGCCGTTTCAATGCCATACACATTTTCACTAAACGGCACGGTATTCAAATAAAGTGCCAACAGTTCCTCTTTGGAATATGCCCGTTCCAGGCGAATAGCAATAATAATTTCCCGCAGTTTATTTACAACAATGGATAAAAATTGATATTCTTTACGCGGATACAAGTTTTTTGCCAATTGCTGACTGATGGTGCTGCCGCCTCCACCCGATTCATCGCCTTGCAAAATGGTGCGATACAACACCCGTGCCCAACTTCGATAGTCCACCCCTCGGTGCTTGAAAAACCGCGCATCTTCCGTAGCTACCAGTGCGTAAATCAGGTGCGGCGGCAGATTTTGGTATTGTACCACCGTGCGGTTCTGTTTGTAAAAACGCCCCAGCAACACTCCGTCGGCGGAGTAGATTTCGGAGGCAGCTTCGGTTTGAATGTTGCGCAGGGTGCGAATGGAGGGTGCATCCGTAAGAATGGGGAGCAGAAAAGCCGTCAAGAGCAGTACAATCACCATACCCATGATGGTAAACCGCCGTACCCACCGTGCCAGGCGTGGTCGTCGTGCGGCAAATCGCTGCCAGCGTGCCGTTAAGGGGTCGGTTAAACGTTGAAGCGGTGCGCCTGCCCGGTGCAATCCTTGTTTGAAACTTTGTAACCAACGGTTCGCCATAATCGTTCTCCTGCTGCTAAGCTGCTAAGGTCGGAAAATAAATTGAGTGTGCCGGTTTAACACATCGGATTATTTTCAACATATCGGGAGGATAACGGCTGGAGGCGATGCTTATTTCAAAACGATTTGCACTTTAGTAAGAAATTGCCTTTTTTGAGTAAAATTTGAAGTGTTATGGAAAATGCCATTGCTATTCCACAATATGAAATCGAGCGCGGAAAACCTACGCCTGGTTTTAATCATGGTTCGGTGCAACTGAATATCGGTTTTGAAATCAAGTTGCACTACAAATATGTGCATCGGGCAGTCTCTGAACTCAGTCTCGACCTGAATGATTGGGAATCCGTACCAGACATTTGCCTGTACCCTTACAAACCTTGCAAGATAAAAAATTAAATATTTCCTTTTCGCTTGCCGAAGTTTTCAGGTAGCACTCAGCGACTCACCAAATCCGCTTCCGCTACTAAATTATCATACTCATAAATTGGATGCTCCATTTGATCCCCCGGCTCAATGTCCAAAATGGGTTTGATAACACCGTCGTGCAAGCCGTACACCCAGCCGTGCAGGGAGGGTGCCTGCCGGTTTTTCCAAGCCTGTTGTATAATAGCCGTGTTCGACAGGTTGAGTACTTGTTCTTTCACATTCAACTCAATAAGGCGATTCACCCGCTCGGTTTCCGTTTCCAAAGCGTCCACTTCTGCCTGGTGCAAGCGATACACGTCTTTGATATTACGCAACCAATTGTCAATCAAGCCTAAGGAGTGTTGTGTCAACGCTGCTTTCACGCCGCCGCAGCCGTAGTGCCCGCACACAATAACGTGCTTCACCTTGAGTACTTCCACGGCGTACTGTACCACGCTCAGCATATTCATATCGGTGTGCACGACCACGTTAGCGATGTTGCGGTGGATGAAGATTTCGCCCGGTTGGGTTTGCGTGATTTGATCGGGCGGTACACGACTGTCGGAGCAGCCAATCCACAGAAAATCAGGCGTTTGTACATTTACCAGGCGTTCGAAAAATTGCGGATCGCTCGCTACGCGCTGTTTTGCCCATGCTTTATTTTCAAGCAATAATCGTTCATGCCGGTTCATACTCAGGTGTTTTAATAAGTTTAGCGGTTTGTTCACTAAAAGGTTTAATGGTCACGGTGATATCGCGGTATTTGGTAGATTCAATGAAATCGTTGATAATTTCCGCATTGTCCAAATCTACAAATTCTACGTTCGACAAATCCAGCAACACATTACAACCCTCCGGAATTTGCGCCAAAATACGGCGCAGTTCATATTTATGGATGAAAGACAAATCCTTTTTGAACTGTATTAAACAATTACCGTTGTCTTGGGTAAACGTAAGTGCCGATCGAAAGTTGCCATACAAAATGAAAAAGCCTCCCACAAAAATGCCGACACCCACACCAATCAGTAAATCGGTCAACAAAATAGCCACAATCGTCACCACAAACGGAATCAAATGCGCCCAGCCTTGCTTGTATTGTGCCATGAAAAGCTGCGGTTTGGTCAATTTGTAACCCACTGAAATCAACACCGCTGCTAAAGCGGAAAGGGGAATCAGATTCAACAATCTGGGAATCACGATGATACTGAGCAAGAGTAACAGCCCGTGTACGATAGCAGACACTTGCGTGCGTGCGCCCGAACTCACATTCGCAGAGCTGCGCACAATGACGGAGGTGACGGGCATACCTCCAATCATACCGGACGTAAAATTGCCGACACCTTGCGCAATAAGTTCTCGATTGTTGGGTGTAGAACGCTTAAAAGGGTCTAATTTATCTACCGCTTCAATGCTCAACAGGGTTTCGATACTAGCAATCAGTGCCAAAGTGCCTGCCGTCGTCCATACGCTCTGATCGGTGATGTAGCTAAAATCCGGTGTTTTAAATTGACTGAAAAATCCGCTCACGGAATCGGATATAGGAACGCCCACTAAGTGTTCTGCTTGAATCACTAAATTGGGAAAAAAGTTTTGAAAAATAATATTTGCCAATATACCAAAGAGTACCACAACCAAAGGTCCCGGTACTTTCTCCAAAAAACCCGGCTTGCGTATTTTCTTACTATCCCACCAAAATAAAAAGATAAGCGAGATGACAGAAATAATGACGGCACCCCATGTAAACTGACTCTGAAGAGCTACCCATATTTCGGAAAACGTCGTTTCCCCATCCGGTTGTACAAACGCCTCATCCCCCTCGTAATCTTTGTCGTATCCCAACGCGTGCGGTATCTGCTTGAGAATAAGCGTAAGACCAATAGCAGCCAGCATTCCTTTAATAACTGACGAGGGAATAAAATCACCGATGACACCCGCCCGAATCAAACCCAAACCTACCTGCAACACACCCGATAACGCCACTGCCAGCAAAAACGCCTCAAACGACGGCAACTCCTGTACCGCCGCCAATACAATCACCGCCAAACCCGCCGCCGGACCACTCACACTCAGCGGCGACTTACTCAAAAAACCAATAACAATACCTCCTACCATGCCGGCGATCAAACCCGAAAAAGGCGGCACTCCCGATGCCAGCGCAATACCCAGACACAGTGGCAACGCCACCAAAAAAACGACGACGGCGGCAGGCAGGTCATAAGCGAGGTTGGCTCTTGGACTAAGATTTTGTTTTGACATAGCAATTGACGTTCATTCTGTTTAACAACGCAGGAGCAGCGGATTGGTTGTGCGGATGCTTGCTAAAAACGCCCTATCAGTGACAATAGGGTGTTGTAATGATTAAGACAGTGTAAGGTTTCAATCCTTTCCAAAGGACGGGTTTTAAAATTAAAAATAGTTTTATCACAGTCAGGAACACTACAGCCGAATGGTACCAATTACATACTCCAGTTGCTGGATCCAATTGCGCTGCGATTCGCCGGGCGCATACACAAATCCATCTGCAAAAATCATTGCTTGCTTCGATTCATTTTGAAGGAGATAACTCACAAACGAACCGCTCATATAATCGTTTTTCATTTCCCAGATGCCACGGGCTTCCAGTGCAGCCTGATTGCCAATGGTTTTGTTATCCGCCAGTACCGGTAGCGCGGCATCGTTGATACGCATATACGTACCGGGCAGTTGAGAGGAAATGTAATGCCGACCGATGGAGTCGCGCAGGGCTTTGATACCGGCTTGCGTCCATAGAGCGGTATCGGTGTGAGTTATTTTTTTCAATAGAATATTACTGCTTGATTTTCCACTTTCCCGGCGCAGCCAGAAGACCTGGTCTTTGCGACTTACCAGGCTATAATCTTTTGGTACCCGTATTCGAATGCCCAGGCGGTCGGCTAATTCTTTTGCAGCGGCTTGGTTTTCCCCATTTTTATACAACAGCGTGTCTAACTGCGGCAGGTCGGCTTCCCGAAATTTTTTTGCCAGGGTTGGAAATTCCTTCGCCAGGTGATATATCAAGGCCTTTTCGGAAAAAGCAAACTGAAAAACGATCAACTGCCCCCGGGCATATTTGTCTTGTGTAAGGACGGTATGATAACTCGAATCGGCGCGGGCGCGGTGCATCGGTGCTTCACCCAGAATGGTTTTTACCAATTTGCCAGTCGGCGAATTTGCATCGCTCAAATCCGCCAAAATCAGGTAATCGCGCGCCTGGCGACTAGTGAGATCGGCGGTGTATTGTTCGGGTGACAAATATTCCAAGTCAAAAATCGGCTCCGGCTGCGGCAGCACCGGGTAGCGGGCGGCGTAGCAGGCTTGCAGGGTGTCGCCAAGCACGCCGTCCCACAGGGCTTGGTCGGCAACTACCCAAATTTTGTTAGGTTCGCCGTAGGCACTGGTTTCGGCAGTAGATTCGCTCTTGCAAGCTACTGCCCATATTCCTAAAAACAGCCCTAAGATTTTTAAAAAACAGGTATGGTATTGCATCGTGGTTACTGCGTTTTTTCCAACGCGAAGATGCCCACTTTTTTTTACAACTTCTCCAATGCGGTACGCAAGGTGTCAATAATAAAATCCGCTTCGGTCTTGCCAATGATCAACGCCGGTTGAATCGTAATCACATTACCATCAATGGTTTTAAACGACAAGCCTTCGCGCAGGGCATGAAACAAAATCTGATTGGCTTCGTCAAACGCCCGTTCTTTCGTTTTAGCATCTTTTACCAAATCCACCGAGAGGTGCAAACCGCGCCCTTCTACATGACCGATGAGGGGGTACATTTCTTTCAATTCTAAGAGTTTATCCAGCAAATACGCGCCGAGCTGCGCCGAATTTTCTGCCAGTTGATGCGCTTCCAGATATTCTAAAGTAGCCAGTCCTGCGGCTGCCGTCAACGGATTTTTTTCGTGCGTAAAATGCCCGATGGAGCGGTGTTGCAACACATTATAGTCCTCGCGCGTAAGGATGCCCGCCAGCGGCACCACGCCCCCGCCCAGTGCTTTGCCCAGCACCAGCACATCCGGGGTGAGGTAATGTTCACAGGCAAACAATTTCCCGGTGCGCCCCATACCGCACACCACCTCGTCAAAAATGAGCAGGGCATCGTGTTTTTTGCAAATATCCCACACGCGTTGCCAGTAATAATTCGTCGGAATCACCGGTGTAGAAGTAATCGTGGTGCCGATAATCGCCGCAATATCCGGGTGGCGTTGCAACACGATTTCAATTTGTCGCAAATATTGTTCGTCTATCGCCTCGCGGTCTTCCAGCGGCAAACCCCAGGGATTGCGGTAGTAATTCGGAAATTCCACCTGGAAGGTGCCGGGCACCATCGGTCCGTTGCCGCCCATGAAATGCTCCACCGCGCCGACCGTTGCCGATTGAAACGTCGTGCCGTGATAGTCGTCCCAAAAGGAAATAACCTTCCACTTGCCCGTCACTTGTTTGGCTAGAATCAATGCCATTTCCACCGCCGAAGTGCCGCCGGGGCAGAGCAGCACCCGCGTCAATTCGGGCGGAGCCATCTCAACCAGCTTTTTAGCGAATTGAACCACTGGCAGATTGGTATAACGGCGTGGGGTGAATGCCAGACTTTCGTCCAACTGCCGCTTCACTGCCGCCAGCACGTGCGGATTGCTAAAGCCGATGTTGTGGACGCTGTTGCCATGCAAATCCAAATATTTATTGCCTTCCAAATCGTAAATGTACGCGCCTTCCGTACGGCTCAACACATTCATCACCGGCGTGGACAATGCCTGGTGGAAAAAGTAGCGCGTATCTTCAGCAAGCCAGTAGTTGGTTTCGGTGCTGCGTTCCTGGCGGAAGGTTTGGTGGTTGGTGGTGGCGTTGGAGTCGCCCTGCTGTACGTAGGTTTTGGGTAAAACAGACATTAGATATTAGACTTTAGATGTTAGACAGGATTATTAGAATTTCGCAGATAGTCGTTGAAATGTTTTTATAAAAAAGAAGCGATGCCGATGAGCACCGCTTCCTTTTTATTACAGGAAATAGAGCAATAAAGTGTAAAAGTCCTTCTACTCTCGTTTCTCTACTTCAAAGACCATACTTTCGTATTGATATTATCGGCACCTTGCGCTGCTACCGCCGCTGCGCGGTTTTCGCCGTTCAAACCCTGCTCGATGATCGGGTAGATGAAACGTACCGGAATCATATTCATATTCTGGTTGCTGGGTCCGGGTTTGATGTTGGGAATGCCCGTTCTGCGCCAGTCAAACCAGGCTTCCAAACCTTGAAAAAACAAAGAAATCCACTTCTGCACCCCGATTTTATTCAGTTTTTCCGTTTGCGAACCCGTGTACGCCACGCCTGCTTGCCCCAGGTAAGTGTTGGCAGCCGCAGCCGTCAGACCGTAGAATGCAAAAGACGCACGAACGCCATCCGTATAAAATTTCGCCGGGTCGCCGGTGATTAAGCCTTTCTCCGCTGCTTCTGCCAATAGGAATTGCAACTCGGCATAGGTCATCATCACGCCTTTGGCAATGTTCAAACCCTGCGCCGAAACTGCCTGCTCGAAATACAGCGTACCCACGGTGGATTGATTTTGCGGACCGCCGTTGAATTGCAGGGCATCTACGTCGTTCAAACCATTGGGAATACCCACATAAGCGGGAGTCGGTGCGGCGATGGTAGCCGGTGTAGGGCGAAAGAAAATTTGCAGCCGTGGATCACCATATTTTGCCAGCGTATCGGCCAAGGTTTTGCTGGCGCGAATTTCATTGAACGAACCTGTTCGACTGGTATGCAGCGGAAATTGATCGGGTGCGTTTGCCAAAAAGGTATAAACAGCATTATCAGCCACGCCTCTGAAGAGTGGATTTTTGGTTGTATCATTTACAATTGCCGCTAAATCGGCTTTCACGTCGCGCTTTTTGGAGATACGCATCAGGTAGCGAATCCGCAACGAGTTGGCGAGTCTTTTCCATTTATTCACATCGCCGTTGAAAATCACATCGCCTTCCACCGCTTCGGTAGAGGTACCCAGAATGTCGTTCGCCGTTTTCAAATCTGCCAGAATGCCGTTGTAAATGCTCTCTTGCGTGTCGTATTTCGGATAGATGATGCCTTCTTTGGCTCTGCCCGCCTCACTGTAAGGTACATCGCCGTAAGCATCCGTTACCAGCGAAAACATCCAGGATTTCATCACCAGTGCCACGCCCCGGTAGTTGCTTTGCTTGTTGATTTCACTTTGTTGCAGGATGGTTTGCAGGTCGTTGTAGTTGTCATACACGCCGTTCCAGATGGCGTTGCGCTCGCCCCAGAGGTAGCGGTCTTCGTTTACGAATTGGTTTTTAGCGGTATGTTGCACCACCAGATTGCCGATACCCCAGGTTTCGCTGAGCAAGTTACCCATTACGTCGCGCTGAATTTGCGGAAGCAGCAACGCAGCGTTTACCTCCGTCGGAGCGTTCGGATTGGTATTAATTTCTTCAAACTCGTCGGTACAAGCCGGCACGAGAAACAATGCCGATAAGAGGATGATTGATTTTAAAAATATATTTTTCATGATTTATTTTTTGGCGACAAGCGGCAAGCGGCAAGCAGCAAGATAGAAGTGGTCTTGCGGCTTGCAACTTGCTTCTTGCGGCTGATTTAAAATTTAAAATTCAGGTTCACACCAATGCTGCGCGTAGAAGGCAGTGCTACCGATTCTACGCCCGGAATGATCGTACCACCGGAAGTGGAAGCCGTTTCCGGGTCAATGTGCGGCACATCGCTCCACAATGCCAGGTTTCTACCCACGACCGACAAGCTGATGTCGCGAATTGGGAATTTGCCGAGCAAGCGGTTTGGAATGGTATAAGCCAGGCGCACCTCGCGCAGTTTCACAAAAGAAGCGTCATAGATCACCCCTTCCACCAGGCGGCGACCCAGCGTGTAAGAGGTGTGCCACTCGCGTGCGCTGAGTTTCACGGTGTTTGGGCTGAACGAGCCGTCGCCATTTTGTACCACGCCTTCGCCGATTACGCCGTTGCCTGGTTTCGTCAAATCATAGCCATCCGCACGACCTTCGAGGGTTTCTACCAGCATACCGCCTTCGCGACCGACTGTTTGGGTATGCGAGTAAATCTCCCCGCCGCTGCGGATGTCAAACAATACATTCAAATTCAAACCTTTGAAAGACAAGCCGGTACCCAGCCCTAAGAGGAAGTCGGGGTTGTAATTGCCCAATTTCACGCGCAAGTCAGTCGGAATCGGCTTACCTTGATCGTTGTACACGATTTTACCTACGTTCTGACCTGTTGCGTCGTAATACTTATCGTTCGGGTTGTTGCTCACGCGCGCAAAGCCGATGCCGTACATATCGCCCATTTGCTCGCCCACGCGCGCCTGCACCTGGATGTAGCGATCTGCCATGACGTATTCGGTGATTTCCCGACCAGTCTGCGGGTCGCGGAACAGTTCTTTGACCTCGCTGCGGTTGGCGGAGAAGTTGAAAAACAGGTTCCACTCCAGGCTATTGTTCAAACGCACCGGTACAATATTCAAAGCTGCTTCAATACCTCGGTTTTCGATCAGACCGGCGTTTACGGCGCGTTGGTTGAAACCGCTGGTATTGGAAATTTGCTGGAACAAGATTTGGTTTTCCGAACGCGAACGATACAGGGCTACATCCAAACCCAAGCGATCATTAAAAAAGCGTACATCCACCCCGGCTTCAACCGCAGTGCTGATTTCCGGTTTCAGTTCCGAGTTTGCCAAGCGACCTGTTTCCGTAAAGGAAGGCGAACCTTTCACTGCACCGGCGGAGTTATACACGTTGTTCAATTGGAAAGGATCGGTATCGTTACCCACCTGAGCCACACTGGCGCGTACTTTGAGGAATGACAGGGCGCCGCTTGTACCCAACAATTCGCTCAATACCGCACTCACGTTGGCAGAATAGTAAAAATAGCTCCAGTTATCTTCCGGCAGGGTAGAAGACCAGTCGTTCCGACCGGCCAAGTCGAGGTACAAAAAGCGACGGAAGCCCAACTGTGCGGTTGCATACGCACTGTTCACTTGTTTTTCAAAACGGAAAGCGGTGGAAGTCAGTGGAATCCGGTTGTTATTCAACGAATAAATTTCCGGTACGGCGAGTTCGCCCGCGCTCACATCGGTGCTGTTGTAGGTGCTGGTACGCAGGTTGCCGCCAATCGAAGCACCAAAGTTCCAATCTGCATTCAAATCCCGGCTCGCACTCAACAAAAAGTCGAGGTTGGTTTCTTGCAAACGCAGTTGCTCTTCGCGATACGAGCCACGTTGGAAACGCTGGGTGCTGTATGCTCTGCGGCGGGTGCGGAGTTCGTCAATCACGTCGGTGGCACCGCGCAGGGTCAGGCTCAACCAATCGGTAAATTTATACGTAGCCGAGGCATAACCAAACGCCCGGCTCAAGTCCT
>Ga0224722_1000764_pt1 | contig 18546 bp, 10 predicted proteins | sample Balambano_FR1_Me_FD_161646 | JGI IMG/M metagenome (GOLD analysis project Ga0224722, IMG submission 161646) | Freshwater sediment microbial communities from Lake Towuti, South Sulawesi, Indonesia - Balambano_FR1_MetaG | ecosystem: Environmental > Aquatic > Freshwater > Lake > Sediment | place... | reverse complement strand
CCAGTTGGAAGCTGGCCTGAACGACCGGCATGATCACCAGCTGGGCGATGCGCTCGCCGGGCTGCATGGTGAAGCTGTCATTGCCACGGTTCCACACCGAGACCATCAGCTGGCCCTGGTAGTCGGAATCGATGAGGCCCACCGTTATACGATAAAAAACCGCATCAATCTCTTAAGTGTATGAAATTAAAGTTATTTAATCTTCATGTCGGAAAAAGTGTCTCAGGCCCCAGGTTTGGTATGTTGGCGGTCTATGCTTTACCGGTACTACCGAAACCACCACTACCACGCTCGGTTTCGGTGGAGAATTCCTCAACAACACTCAACGACACCTGTACAACCGGTTGGAACATCAATTGTGCGATCCGGTCACCAGGCTGTACGGTGTAAGGCTCAACCCCATCGTTGGCCAAGATAACCCCTATCTCGCCATGGTAGTCCGCATCAATAACACCAATGCCTTGAGCTACTCGAATGCCGTGCTTTAGTGACAGTCCTGAACGCGACGCAACTATGGCCACTAGACTGGGATCCATCATATTGATAGCTAGTCCGGTTTTGAGAAGATGACGAGCACTTGGCGCAATCGTCACTGGCTCGGCGATACATGCGCGTAGGTCCATGGCTGCGGAGCCATCGGTTGCATAGGTCGGCATTGGGAGCTGTTCTGTACCCAGAAGGTTATTGACCATACGTGCTTCTATGCGTCGATACATCTTGTGTTCCTCGATAAAGCTTGAACTGGTGGATTCAATAAAATGAGCGCAACGCAAAGGCGCTGGGAGACGAAGTACCCAACTTCAGGCTATCTTTTCCAATAATCGCAAAGGATAAGCCATGAGATACCAACCGTTGACCGAGGGGCTAAGATACCAGATTGCCTCCCTGCATGGCGAGGGTAGGGTACGCGAAACTATCTCGTGAGTAGCCGAGGATCGTCAGGAGTGGACTAAGTTCCAATTTAAGGAGATTCATTTCGACCACATTGAACAAGGAACCAAATGAGGAACCCAATTGGATGGGCTCATCGCAACTCTTATATCAGGGACTTACCTATGTCCTTCCAAATTTTCTATTAATATATATTGATGACTATTGTATGGCTCTTTCTTGAAGAGAAAACAGGAGGGTTATAACAGGCTAAATTAACAATGCTATTAATAGTTCTGCTCAACCAACAGCCTCTTTATAGCCTCAAGTATATACAGGTATTGAACTCGCTTTTCTTGTTCGGATTGCTTGTGTGAAATTGGGAGTTAAATTAAGACGTTCTGTGACTTTGTTGCGGTGAAAATTACCATTACATATAAATTACGATATAATTTTGGAAAGGTTGATATGGGAATAGCTAAATGATTGACTGTTGTTCAGTAATTATATGAATATTTTCATATATAGAATACATCAGGAGATAACTCCACGTTCAATTTGGCCAATCAAATCCAAGATAGCCTCCGCACCTATTGGGGTGCTCAAAAAATGTAAAGGGCGTTCTCCATCCAAGGCTCTGGCTGGTGAGTCGAGCCACTTAATAGCTACCGATATATCTCTATCAAAGAGTTGAATGGTAGCATCCAAGACCTTGACTAACATGTAAATTTTACAGCTATGCTCAACCGAAAAGGCTTTCTTATACTCTTTATTTTGCCTACAGTAGGTAGCGTAACAGATACCTACCCATTCACAAATAATCATCTCATCAACATGTATCTCTGAAGAAAGATTGGACAAGATGTTAGAGGGTAATCCGGCCAGGATCCCTATGTGTGCATCAACAGGTTGCTTCGGTAGCGACAGGGTCGATAGAAGACTGACTGTTGTTATGACCGAAGCTTTGGGCTTGTACATAGTTCCTACATTCATAGCTATCCCACCACCAACTAATTATATATCACATGAATAGTATAGTGTCCCCTTGTGGGGGGCGTTTGCCTCTGAAGTTAAGGTATTTCCCATAGCGAAGGCTATCAGAGCCCCTTGAAGTTAAGGTGTTTCCCATAGCGAAGGCTAGCAGAGCCCCTTGAAGTTAAGGTGTTTCCCATAGCGAAGGCTATCAGAGTCTCTTGAAGTTAAGGTGTTTCCCATAGCGAAGGCTAGCAGAGCCCCTTGAAGTTAAGGTGTTTCCCATAGCGAAGGCTATCAGAGTCTCTGTAGTGGTCTAATCATCCCGGACACCGTTTTAGGTGGTACAGTCGCCACCATGACCAGAGGTGTTCAATGACAAGATTACGTCGCTCATTCACTGCCGAGTTCAAGCTGGAAGCCGCATCCCTGGTGCTCGACCAAGGCTATTTCGTCCCCGAAGCCAGCCGTTCACTGGATATCGGCGAAACCGTGCTTCGCCACTGGGTTCGACAACTTCAATCCGAACGAACTGGCTCAATCCCTATCAGCAAGGCTCTGACCCCAGAGCAGCAGAAAATCCAGGCGCTGGAAGCCCGCATCAACCGGCTTGAACGTGAAAAGGCCATTTTAAAAATGGCTACTGCTCTCTTGATGGTGGGCGAGCTCGAACGTACGCGCTGATAGATCGATTAAGGGAGCAAGCCCCCATCCCCCTTGTCTGCTGCGCTTTCGACATTCCCACGTCCTGTTTTTACGATTATCTGGCTCGCAGACGAGTGACTAACCGTGAGCGGATGCAGCAGCGCTGTGAGTTGCGCAGGTTGTTCAAAGCGAGCCGGGACTCGGCAGGCCGCCGTGCCTTGATGTTAAAGAAGAATTAGGCAAGTCCCAAAAAAGACCGCCAAGCAACAAATTGTAGCTTTTCTATATAAAAATGTAATAATTCATCTATTATCGATAACGTAGTGAGCTTCACGTTAGATATACGGAGGGAGTAAAATGAACCCGTGTGAGATTAGCTATCATGAAGATCGAGTGCTAGCTAAAATTAAATATGCAATGAAGCCATCTCAAACTAGCACCAGTAAACTTGATGCGCGTGATAAGGTATTTTTCATCAGTAAAGGTCAAGCTGTTATTTTTTTGGACGGGCGTGTATTTGGAACAGTGTCGGCACCGTCCTTTGTTGGCTTAATAAATATTTTCCATCAAGATGAACACCTAAAACAGGAGATTTTTCTCACCGAGGATACCGTCGCCCATGAAATACCATCAAATGATGCTGCCAACATATTAAAAAATAAAGGAGTTGATGATAGCATTTCGTTTTTAATATCCAAAAACGCACTCTCCTTCATAAATCACATTATGCGATTAAAAAAACAAAACACATACAATATAATAAAGCACTCAATATTATATTACCATAAGCACAGCATTAGGTTGCAGGAAGACTTCTCTCTATCAAAATTTACAATTGATTTCACGGGAATATCAAAAAGTAGAGTTATGTTAATACTTAAAGAATTGAAAAAAGGTGGTTATATTGAAACAACAAAAAACGGAAGGCTAGTAAAAATAAATAAATTACCAGATAATTTTTAATGTGGTTAACGGCACAGTACATTATCTATAATGTGCCGTAAGTAACGATTGATTAATGATCCTGCGAAGACCAATAGCTATCCCAGAGGTCCTCACGCTCCTTAAGTGGATCCGTTCCCAAAATGACACCACTATTGGTGAAATGCATTATGAGATCAACTTTAGGGTCATAGGGGGGCCATTGAGGTAACTTATTATTGTTTGGATCACCAGACGTGGCATATTGAACCCAATAATCACTCATGACCTCGGCCATTATTCTATCTATTGGAGTTACGCCTTTACTCCCAACCAGGGCATCTGGAATATTGAATGCAAAGGGGATTTCAAAACCATGCATCGCTCCCTGTAAACTTCCCCTCTGAGCCTGAGAAACATATGAAAATCTGTATAACCAAGTAGCTTGGCCAGTTCGTGAGATCTCTCGAGCTAAATGTCTTGTAGGTTCTGACATGGTTTTATCCATGAATACTTGTTGCTCCAACTCCTTTAGTGACATGTCACCTAGAGGATCATACAGTTCTCTAGCATGATCAGATAAATTTCCAAATATCGAGAAAAGAGCATCCTTACTAGTTGCAACACCTAACCCAATATCTCTGTCATTGGAGCCAACTAATACAGAAACTTTATTTTGAGCTCCTCGTTTAATTATATTTTCTGGGACATCGGGCAAGAACCTTCCATCTATAATAGCCCAAGCCATACCTAGAAGATCTTTTCCTTCAGAAAGATGCTGTATTCCCTCTTTAGAACTTGCATTTTCGACAAACTTCTCTGCGGGCAACGCCCTTAATTCTTTAGCTCCATTAGCACCGATAGAGCGAGACCATGCTAACGCATTCTTTTCTGCATCATTTAAACTTGAAGAGGAAAACACACCGCCTCTTGAAGAGGGTCCAGAATGTGACTGAATTATTGCTCTCTTGAATAAACCGCTAGACATTGGTGACACTAAATGAGCAAGTACAGAACCACCACCCGCCGACTCGCCAAATATTGTTACGTTACTTTTATTCCCTCCAAATTTAAAAATATTTTGATTTACCCACTGTAAAGCATACAACTGGTCTAAAAAACCATAGTTACCTTTTACCTCGTCTGGAAATTCGTTAGCTAACGCCGGATGAGCAAAAAAACCTAAACGACCCAATCGATAATTTACCGTAACAACAACAACGTTCTTCTTCGCCAGCTCGCTTCCTGGATAGAGAGTTGAGCTACCATGGAGCAGTACTCCTCCGTGAAACCAAACCATGACTGGCAGATTGGATAGTGAATTTGCAGGCCTATAAACATTCAAATATAAACAATCTTCTGACTTGTATACAGCATCTGTTTGCATACATGCAGGAGCATATTTACTAACGTCTTTAACACCTTTCCATTCCTGCACAGGCTGCGGGCTTCTGAATCTTAGATCTCCAGTTGGAGCTCTTGCGTATGGTATCCCCTTCCAACTAAAAACATTGCCTTGCTTCACTCCTTCTATTATACCTGAATTTATTTTCACTGTACTAGAAATCAGTTCAGCTGAATTTACCATGTCTATGGTGCCTAGAAATGACAATATAATACCAAATACACTGATGCAATATCTGAATATATAGGACATGATCTCCCCCAAAAATAATAGAACACAACTAACTGATTTAGTATAGTATTGATATAGCAAACACGCCAACAAGAGCCATGTCAAAAGGTTAACACCAAAAATATTTTTATATATCAATGATATTTATAACCATTGATTAATCTCTTTTGCTCGAATGCTTTTTTTACATCTTCGCCTAAGAAGATGAATTTTCCGTGTGGTGTTATAGTATGCACCGGAGGAGGTTCGATACCACCGACTAATGTTTTGGTATGGATTGCGTGCTTTAGCTCGCTGATACTAACATTCAAATATAATGAGACCTCATTAATTCCCATGAACTTACTAAATAGTGACATTGTGTATTTTCTTGACAAAATAAAACCCCAACAACAAGAAAAAACTGATAAAAATAAAATCACATGAGAGCCTGTAAATAATTCTGTGTAACTGCCCACGCCATTACAGGTGACCGTTCAGGTGATCACCTAATTCGATAATGAAACGATTTAAGGTAAGCTTCCAATTCTGGAACGGTATGGTTCATTTACCTACCCACGAAGGCATCCTTTTGAAAAGGTTACTTACTCGTGGGCGATTACATAATTGGATTTACAGGCACTCATATGCATGAATGAAAAATAATAAAAATCAATAAAAAGTCCATAGTAAACAAAAAAGCAATTAAATGTTTTACATTTACCCTAATATCAAAAATGCCCATTAACACCGCCATCTATTATTAATTTGGTGACAATAACACAGCAAGCCACCCCATCGCACATTCAGTCCCGAAAAGCACCAAAAAACCACTTATCATCAGTGATGAATCATTGTTGTGGTCAACTAAATCCGGGCGCTTGGATAGGCAAACCCTCGGCTTTCATTGGCGGTATACCGTCATTACAAGACTGAACTGAGCCTGAATAAATTGTCAATTCTAGATTTACGCAATTGAAACAATGTTAAACATCCATTAAGGTCTAATCACATTTAATTGCTAATTCACTAATTTATGTATCGATTAACTAATTAACTATAGGATAGATACTAGATAGTAGTGAACAAAATAAAATGGGGCTTCATATTAGCGTCGAAAAATTAATTACCTAGATTTGTGTGTGCTAACACACTTCAATGCTTAACTGACTTGAGGGGAGCGATGCATGCTTAGTAAATGAATAACTCGGCTCAATGCCGCCTGCCCCTCATAAGCTACATTTGATGATAATTCAAATAGTGAGGGCGCTGCTTTACATCAAGCCTTGTACATTAAATTGGTGCTTCGCATATGGAGGCATGTGGAATACATCTGGTATTTTATCTGGACAACATGCACTCGGGGGGGGGCTTTACAATGTAGATCATTAAAAACTGAACGATTTTATTTTTTGACCGGACTCCTGGAGTCTAATTAGATTGCTAGAATAAGGCACTCTTGCGTTATTCGTGGCGAATAACAGGAAACCAAAATTCAACTTAAAGAGGTTATATATGTCAACTTGGAACGATGTGGCAGAAATATATGCACTGAAAATTTTCATCGGAAACGGTAGTAAATCGGCATCTATATATAGCAATGGCCGCCACCATGTACCGATAGAGATATACATTGAGGCGAGAGACTCAAATGGAGTTGGTATAACTCTATCAAGCGATGAAATATATAATAATATGAATCTAGTTGATTATAAGAACACCATTATTTCAGATAGTGTCATGGTCAAAACAAAAGAAGAGGGACAGTATGCTTATCCAATACCTTCCGCGACAGTGCGGAGCAGCGGGGGAAGTAGTTGCCTCTGCTACATATATGCTCCAGAAGTATCTACGTCACCCTTGAAAATATCCTTGCAAACTTTTATAGGTGAAAAGGAATACACCACTTCTGAAATAAATAATAATGGTAATGCGCTGCCGGATTATATATCTATGGATATTCGTGCACCCCGGATTTTCAGTGACGACGATTTGGACATCGTTACTAGAGAGGAGGAGGATATTGATGGCTACAATTGTATTTTGAAGAAATACTATGTTCGCTTCAAATCTGCAGAAAATACGATAACTAATGACGCAGAATGCGATGAAGGATTTTGGTTTAAATATATGCAAACTGGAAATTATAAAGGCTGTTGTACTTCAACTGACACCTCAGTTGAGATGAGTCCGGATACCTATACTAAAACTTTTACATTTTCTGATTCTTGGAGCATTACTGTTACATCGAAAAATCACGAAGAGCGCGGCATTTGCTTCTGGTCCTATCGTGTGTGGAAGGGTGCAATATGGTCCTACAACGAGTGGCACAAATCTCTGCGCTTCTTCTTACATGACCAATACGGCAACAGGGCAGATATTGACGTTATTTCTGATGATAATAATCAGATAGAATTTTCCGTTCTGATCTAACCATCATCCTCATCTAGGTAAATATTGATGGTTGAATGCAACCTCAAAGATTACTACTTGAGGTTGCATATTTCTCGATAATCTATTGAATTTTATGAGGTGAATTTATGACTCAGAAGACTGAATACTTCACTCAGGGTAGTAATTTTATTAGCGCAGTGTTAGGTGGGATTGATCCTAGAACCGGATTATATTCATTTTCATTTCCTATTGTCAATGTGGTGGCTAATAATATTTTAGGACCAGATATAAACTTGTCATTAAATTATAATATGCTTGATGGCGATAGTATCGGTTTTGGGAGAGGGTTTTCTTTTTCTTTTTCAAAATATGACTCATTAAATAAGGTGCTGTACTTATCAACTGGCGAAAAATTTCATATTTACGAAAGTGCTGGTGGCGTGGAAGTTGAGCAAAAAAAATTAAATAGTTTTAAATTCGAGCGAGATGGTAACAATTATGTAATTACATATAAATCAGGGGTGGTAGAGGTATTAGATGGCAGCGACTCAGGTCAAGATATTAAAAACATTATTTTAGTTCGCTCCCCGTTAGGACACGAAGTGCACTTCAGTTGGGTGTTTAAAGGCACATATCGATTAGCCAGTATCAGTGATGCCAGTGGCGATCTAATTAGCATAAACTACGACGATGTGACATTTCCTGAAATTACTGTTTTCCCTGGGGCGCTAGAACAGCGAAAACTGAAACTGCAATTATTTAACGAGTCCCTGCAAAAAATAACCTTAGTTAATAACAACTATCAATGGTTAATAGCCTACACTGGAGATGGTTTTATCGAACAAATTAGCTATCCATCCGGACTAATAGAAAATGTTGGTTATCAGAGCAATGTAATGCGATTTCCTGAAGATGCCTTGCCTGCGTTACCTGCCGCTGTCAGACATACTATTACCCCTGGACTTGGGCAAAAAAGTCTAATCACCAGTTACGAATACAGTAATACTAATTATTTAGGTTTTTCCAGTGGTGTTAATTTTTCGCAAAGCAGTGATAATCTCTACGATGTTCTGACTGATTATAAATATTCTTCAACAGAAACTCAACACGGCGACGACAGTAATATAATAGTCACCCGCACGTATAATAGTTTTCATCTTATTACTAAGGAAAGTACCCAGCGGGGCAGTTGTTCATGCGTCGTGGAAACCGAGTATTATGCTAAAGAAGGCATATCTTTTGAGCAACAACCAGCACAATTTCAACTGCCCAAAAAAACCACAACTACATTTCTCGATACTAGCAAACCGACAGCTGAACAAAATCGTGTTGAAATAAAAATAACTGAGTTTGACGAATGGGGTAATCCTACTTTGGAAAAAAGCCCTGACGGGTCGACAGTAATGACCAGTTGGTATGTCGCTCAAGGTGATGAAAATTGTCCTGAGGAGCCTAATGGTTTTGTGCGATTCATGAAAGAACAAAAACTCTTTCCTGTAGTAACACCTTACGTCACGCCAATCCGAACCAGTGTTTTTACTTACCAAAAACTCGGTACTTCTCCGTATGTAGTACAAGAGAAAAAAACATTTTATAGTGATGGTAAGCAATTGTCACAGCAGAGCTTCATTTTGGAAAGTGATGAAAATAACCCTGATTTTGGTCGAATCATTACCATCCGTGAAGATATTTATGATCTGTCAGACAACGGCAATATATATACCAGCACACAAAACATCACTACTACCATAGATGATGGTTTATTAACTCAGACGGCGACATTCATCGGGTATGATGATTCAACTAGCACGGTAACTCGAGCGCAGTCTATTTATACTGGACTGGTGTACACCAATACTGATGCCCAAGGTATCATTACACATTATCAATACGATGAACTTTCTCGAATCACTTCTAAGGTGCTCAGTCCCGGAACCCAATATGAAAATACAACCAATTGGGATTATTCGATCGATGCCGAAGGTGGCCTTTGCACCATTAAGACCGATGCCGCAGGAAATAAACAACGCACCTATTCCGATGGCCTTGGTCAGTGTTTGCGTCTACAGATTATGAATGTGGATGATTCTTCATGGCGTGAAATGCAGTCCTATAGCTACAACCTATTAAATGAAGTAGCTGTTACAAGTTACAGTGATTGGCTGATCTCGGAAGATAATGAATCTGAGCAATATGCTAACAATTTATCGAACATCTATGATGATTGGGGAAAGATTACCCAAGTCGTTAGTGGCGATGGTATGACGTACTGGCAGGTGAGCAACCCTATCCAGCTCACTCGCACCCTATACCAAAGCGCTAACGATAACAATGGCGATATTTATAGTGGAAGCATCCAAATTCAGTATGACATAAATCTGCGTCCGCTGAGTACAGCCCGTATTGACCGCGTGGGAGCCCTGCAGGGTGTCAGACACTATGCATACGATGGACTTGGGCGCTTATGCCAAGAAGAAGACGAGCTTGGACATGTGACTTTGCGCACCTATGATGCATACGATCGTGTCGTCAGTCAAACCGCCGCAGATGGTAGTGTCGTAACCCGTACTTATCCCGGTTATTTAAAGGATGAGTGTGTTGCTTCACTTACTTTGACGAGTCTGGATTCGGAAGGAAAGACACAAAGTTGGCTTTTGGGTACTCAACATTTTGATAGCTTGGGTCGGTTGACGGAAAGTTTCAGTGGTGGCAGAACTACCTCCTATCACTATCAGGAAGCATCTCCAGTTCCAGCAACCGTTATTACCCCTCTGAAGGAGGCTATTAATCTATCTTACATTCCCGAACTGAATAACGCTTTATTGTCTCTTAGTGCCAACGGTATTATCCAGGAATTTTCCTATGATCCCATAACTGGACGACTACTAGAGGCTAACGAATCTGGTGGCACCAGCACCCAATTTTCCTGGTATCCTTCAGGTAGTTTGAAAAGCGAAACGGTGGCCCATAGTCAGGATTTGATCTCTTCCAGTCATTATTGCTGGACGCTAAGCGGCAGCAACGCCAATTTTACCGATATAACTGGCGCACAAACTAGCTATAACCGGAACGCTTTCGGCAGAGTATCTGAAGTTACCGATACTGCCTTAGATGCAAAAATCGGCTATAGTCCTTTTGGTTATTTTTCTAGTTTACTGGTTACCGATGGAGCATCTCAAGCCAGTTTGAAAACCCTGTTGTCTCACGATGATTTCGGGAGAGAAATTTCCCGTACAGTGACTGATGGCAATGGAACTGAAATCCTCGTCTTACAATCGTGGCGAGCAAACAGTCAGCTAGCTAGCCGAATTACAAAACGAAACAATACCATCATCCGTACAGAGACTTATAACTACGATGTGCGTAACCGTTTGATTAGTTACGTTGCTAGTGGAGATTTTCTGGCGCCGACACCTTATGGAATGATGCTGTCCGCACAGGCTTATACATATGATGCCCTTAACAATTTGACTAGGCTGGAAACTACGTTCTCTGACGGCACCATGGACAGCGCGGTATATCAGTATCTAAATAGCGACGATCCCACTCAATTAAGCTCAATCACCCATACACATCCCTGCTTTCCCACCACTATTACACTCAGCTATGACGGTAATGGGCGCATGATCAGAGATGAATCAGGCCGTACGCTTACCTACGATGTTGTCGGTCGTTTTATTGGCATTAGCGGTGAGAATCTCGCAAGCGGCACCTACAGTTACGATGCGGTTAATCGGCTGGTGCTCCAAAATGCCAGTGACGGCGATACGCGAATGCTGTATTACAAGGGGAAAGAGCTAGCCAACGAATTTGTTGTATCCCAGGAACGGGCTAATCGAATGATTAAACTGGGCCACACTAGTTTAGGAGTAGAAGAGACCAATCATCTCACTTTAACGGCCACCGACGGTCATGATAGTCTACTTTTGTCGCGGGAAGCGAATAACGGTGATAGCACCCTTAGCGCCTGGTCGCCTTACGGTTATGGGAGTTCAGTTTCTCCATTGCCGGGGTTTAATGGTGAGCCTCTCGACTCGGTTAGTGGTTGCTACCACCTAGGTAATGGGTATCGAGTCTATAACCCTTTGCTGATGCGATTCAATTGCCCAGATAGTTTAAGTCCGTTTGGAGCTGGCGGCATCAATCCCTATGCTTACTGCAATGGCGATCCCATTAATCGACTCGATCCAAGTGGCCACCTAAGCGGAAACGCCATTTCAGGGATCGTATTGGGAGTTCTGGGGTTGCTGGGCGCGGTATTTACGGCTGGTATGTCCATCGCTGTTGTCGGAAGTATATCTGCGGCGGTCAGCGCAACATCGACGACATCGATGGTGATTGGTTCTTTGGGCGTTGTTTCCGATATCACGTCTATTGTATCCGGTGCTATTTCTGATATTAATCCCGAAGCATCCGCAGCATTAGGATGGGTATCGCTGGGAACAGGGATTGCTGGACTGCCGGAAGCTGTGGGCAGTGCCTCTTATAGAGGTATTTCCCATGCTACAGCAGGACTGAGAACACGAACCACACGTATTATGGATCAAGGTTTGTCAGGTAGAGGAGGCATAGCTGCTGCCCGTGAGTGGGGGAATAATAATTTTATGACTTTTTATCGCGCGGATGCTCGTTCCCCAGAAGCCATTAGAAAAGCAGGAGGATTCAAACCAAGAAGTGGTGATTCTTCAGAAGATGTACTCACCCGATTTAAAACAGCCTTTAGCGAAAATGCCGGCTCGCACTCACAGGAGCACGTGCGCCAAGGTAACCCTGATTATATTTCCTTTGGCACTGATATTGACTGTGGTGGCTATACGAATGGGCGCAATGTATATGAAATCAGAATTCCGAACATGCAGGAGGTGGTCATTAGTGAGAAGGTGCTAGGTACCCAATCGTTTAATATTGGGAAACCTGTCATAAAGCCACGATTATTGCTCGATAACCAAACCGTGGATACCTCCAATTTCGTGGCCATGCTGCCAGCCCTTACCGTTGAGGCTACCTTCGTGACGCCTGTCCCAAACAAGTACATTCACCGCGTTCGGCCTTATCGTGGTGACTGGATCGATTTCTAAATCACCGCGAGAGTCACAGCATTATCAATTTGGTGGAGTAAGCTATCGGCATAGGGGGTTAATGCAAGTCAGTTAAGAGAATTGAGTCCCAACCCGCGGGGTATAAGGGCTAAATCGTGAGGGAGGCATGACACCTCCCTTTTTTTGGCTATGCCCCAATTACGTGTTGCATGGGGCGCCCTAGCGCCTCATGCAAGCAACGTGAGATATGCACTTCCCACCCATAGCGCTCCAACATCCTGCGCCAACCCAGATAATTCCTCAGATAGTGGGTCGCGACCCCATGGTACCGTTCCATCCACTCCTTCAATCGCCTGTGGTACCCGTTCACATGTTGGATGAGGTATCCTGATTTTCACAGACAGTCCCGATTGTTACGATGAGACAATCGGGGGTATTGAATGAAATCGAGAGAACACTATTCACCAGAGTTTCGGGCAGAGGCGGTTCGACTGGTGTTGGAGCAAGGCCTTGGCCAAGCTGAAGCCGCCAGAAGGTTGGGTATAGCCAAGGGCACACTGAGCAACTGGGTGGTCACAGCCAAAGGAGGAAAGGATAAATCGGCCATTCCCGGTGCGCGTTCTGTCGCCGAGCTGGAGGCTGAAGTGGCCTGGCTACGCAAAGCTCTCGCATAAGCTAACTTGGAGCGTGACATAATAAAAAAGGCAGCCGCGTACTTTGCTCAGGAGTCACTGCCAAGTACGCGTGGATAGCCAAGCAGCAGGACCTCTATCCCATTTCCGTTATCTGTCGTGTGCTGGAGGTCTCTCGTGCGGGCTTCTACCACTGGCGCCAGCGTCCACCGTCACAGCGCCAACAAGAAGATGAACGACTCAAGGCCGCCATTAGGGCTGCTCACAGCAAGACACGCCAGACCTATGGCGCAGCGCGTTTACAAGCTGAGTTGGCCGCCGAATGATTTTACGCCGGGCGGGACCGGATTGGGCGATTGCGCCATGAAATGGGGTTGTCTTGCAAACAAAAGCGCACATTCAAGGCGACAACCCATTCTTCTCATTCCCTGCCAGTGGCGGAGAATCTCCTTGGTCAGGTCTTTGCGCCGACGAAGCCCAACGAAGTCTGGACCTGTGATATCACCTATATCGCCACCGACGAAGGTTGGCTTTATCTGGCTGGTTTCAAGGATGTGTTTACCTGTGAGATAGTGGGTTATGCGATGGGAGAGCGAATGACCACCGGGTTGGTCAGCCAGGCGCTGTTTCGGGCTGTGCAGCAGAAGAGGCCGCCCGCGTTGGGCTTATCCATCACACAGACCGGGGCAGTCAGTACTGTGGCAAGGCTTACCGGGCTCTCCAGGTACAATTTGGCATGCAGACCTCCATGTCACGCAAGGGGAACTGCTTCGACAATGCCCCGATAGAAAGCTTCTGGGGCTCTCTTAAAAATGAACTGGTTCACCACCATAGATTCAAGACGAGAGCGGAGACCAAGGCAGCGATTCAGGAATACATAGAGATTTTTTACAACCGCCAACGTCGGCATTCACGACTTGGCAATGTCAGTCCGGCGGAGTTTAACAAGAGGTATTGGAGAACAGCTCAGGCAGCTTGATCCGGGACTGTCCGATCTTGTCAGGACACCTCACTATCTCTCAGGCAACAAAAAAAGCCCATCACATTGCTGTGCGGGCTTTGTTTTGAACTAATAAAAAAGACTGCACCCTTTCGGGTGCAGTCTTCGATTATTGAATAAAAATGTATACAAAATTGCAGGTGAACGTCAAGTAATTCAATTAAGGCTAAACATTACCTCCACGCAATACATATCACATTAAGGCTCACATTAAGGCAAAACACATGTCACATGAAGGCTAGCTGATGAATCTTGGCCCTTACCTCTACCACCAGTCATCATATCGACTGCATTGTGGTAGCCAATCTCAAACAAAGTAACTTCACTGGTCCAGTATGCTCCTGGGAAGGTGCCCCCACATAGGCCATCAGATAGTGGCCAGCCGTAAATAGTACACATTTCAGAATTTTTTTGGGCGGAACCGATCTCAGTAGCAGAGGTGTTTTTAAGATATAAATTTTGTAGCTCCTTTACAGATGGCAAGCGAGCAGTAGGTACGAATCCTTTACAAAACGCATCAGCCTCACTCCACCTGCGCACAGTTGTATCAGGCATACTGAAAACCAACGGCTCCTCAACCGCCAACTCAGCCGTAGCACTGAACGATGTACCATTGACATCAGCGGATGCGGTGATGGTCACCCCCCCTGGGCTCACCCCGATGGCCAACCCCTTACTGCCATCGACACTGCTAATCGTCGCTATTGCAGGTTCGCTGCTGCGCCACCCCAAAGCGGCATTGTCAGTCACATCCAATGTACCGCCATCAGAGAGAACAGCCGTCGCAGTGAACTGTTGTTCCAAGCCTGATTCGACAGTGGCAGTGGCTGGTGTGATTTGCAATTCAGTCACAGTAGCATTGGTCACCGCCAACTCGGCCTGGGCACTGAATGGTGTACCATTAGCGCTACCGGAAGCGGTGATGGTCACTACCCCTGGGCTCACCCCGGTTGCCAACCCCTTATTGCCACCAATACGGCCAACCGTCGCAATAGCGAGATCGCTGCTGCGCCAACTCAGAGCGGCATTATCAGTTACATCGAGCGTACCGCCGTCAGAAAGAACAGCCATTGCAGTAAATTGCTGTTCCAAGCCCGATGCGACGGTGGCAGTGGCTGGTGTGACTTGCAACTCAGTCACCGTAGCACTGGTCACTGTCAACTCGGCCGTGGCACTGAAAGATGTACCACTGGCACTACCAGAAGCAGTGATGGTGACAACTCCTGGACTCACCCCAGTGGCCAACCCCTTACTACCATCGACACTACCAATCGTCGCTATGGCGGGCTCACTACTACGCCAGCTTAGTGCTGCATAGTTAGTCACATTCAGGATACTGCCATCAGAGAGAACAGCTGTCGCGATAAACCGTTGTTCCAAACCCGATGCAACAGTGGCTGTGGCCGGTGTAACTCGCAATTTAGTCACAGTAGCATTGGTCACCTTCAACTCAGCCGTGGCACTGAAGGGTTTTCCGTTGGTATTACCAGAAGCGGTAATGGTCACTACTCCCGGGCTCACCCCAGTGGCTACCCCTTTGCTGCTAATTGACGCAATAGCGAGATCGCTGCTGTGCCAGCTCAGGGCAGCATTATCAGTCACATCGAGTATACCGCCGTCAGAAAGAACAGCCGTTGCAGTAAATTGTTGTTCTAAGCCTAATGCAACAGTGGTAGTAACCGGTGTGACTTGCAATTCAGCCACCGTAGCACTAGTCACCGTCAACTCGGCCGTGGCACTGAAAGATTTATCATTGGCGATACCGGAAGCGGTGATAGTCACAATTCCTGGGCTCACCCCGGTGGCCAGTCCCTTATGCTCGGTGCTGTCAATGGTCGCAATCGCGGCATCATTAACACTCCACGTCATTCCTGTAAAACTAGTGACATCCAAAGCACTTCCATCAGAAAAAAAAGCCGTGGCCGTGTATGGTTGCGCAAGCCCGACAGGGATGCGCCCTTGGGCCGGTGTAACTTGCAAGTTGGTAACCTGAGCATCAGTTACTTCCAGTTGTGTAGCGGCTGAAATTACTGTGCCATCAATTGAGGTGCCAGTTGCGGTGATGGTCACCACACCTAAGGCCACCCCCTTGGCCAAGCCGGTAGCATCAATGGTTGCCGTGCTGTTTTCACTACTTTTCCAACTCAAGCGGCTATCTTTGGTCACGTCCAACACGGAGCCATCACTCATGGTAGCTTGGGCCATATACTGCTGTTCAAAACCAACCGGTATAGCCGCTGTACTGGGAGTGACTTGAAGGGAAACGATGTGTACTGCGTCACCGTCCCCACCATCAGGTTGAGATGGCCCGCCACTGCTTTCACCTCCACAGCCTGCTAATATAAAAACCAACAAGCAGCCAAACACGTAACGAATTAAATTCATTTTTCGATCCCTATGCTCTATATAATATATTGCTCGCTGTATTTATAAACGAATCAACGACAATTAATTCAACACGACGATTTTTGTAACGACCAGCAGGAGTATCATCACTCGCGACCGGGTAACGCTCACCATAACTTTTAGCTTTCAGTCGTATAGGCTGTATTCCGTTATCCATAAAAAATTCAAGAATAACTTCCGCTCTCATATCTGATAAATGTTGGTTAAATTCTTCTGAACCTACACCATCAGAGTGAACATTAATTATCAACAACTTGCTTGGGTTTTTATTCATGTATTGTAAAGCGGACTGCAAATTCTCCCGCAACTGAGGTGATATAACTTTAGAGTTAGAAGGAAAACCCTCTTCTCCAAGAGACACAACTTCAGATTTAGGTATTTCTCTCTTTACCAATCGAGTCTCTGTGCTTTTAAAATGAGATGCTGAATTATTTTTATTTGAAAAATGATAGATTACACCAAGATTAATCGAGTTAAAATCCATCCCGCCGGTATCGTTACCGCCAACACCTCGTATCCACTGCCCTTCTAAAAGCACGGACCAGTTATCTGTAACTTTGTAATCAAGACCACCACCCAACAACAGAGAGATATCACTATCACTGGCATTATGTGTGTAGCTTATCTCGTCACCACGGACATCCATATCCCATAAATAGCCACCACCTCGGGCGAACACAGAAATTTTTTCATTTATCGCCATATGAGGTTTAATAGAAAATTCAATTCCTTGCACGCCTCCTTTATAGGGGGCAGTCACAACAGAGTTTTCCAGTGCTGGATAATCGGCTTCTATATCATCAAAAGCTGTATACCCCACCTCCACATCCAACCATTTATTTAATTCGTAACCAGCAAAAACACCAAAATCAGTAGTATTATTATCACAGTTTAACGCATGTGCCTCACAAGCACCTGAAGCATGACTCCAACCTGCCTTAGCCCCAATATACCAAGGCTGTACCGGTTGCTCTGTCTGCGCAGCCATTGCGTCCAAAGAAAGAAAAAGACACATATTGACAACCAATGCTAGTGAGATAGAAAGCAAGTTAACCCTCACAAGCCTCTTTACTTCTAATGCTTCTAAGTTGTTCATTCTTGACACCGTCATACATTTTTATATTCTCAATAGCTTAGTCAACGATGGTACGATTTCAAGTCCCTTAAAGGACTTGAAATCTTCCGTAATATTATGACCAGTTTAACAACTCATACAGCCACACATTATGTTATAAATTATACAATCCAAACGTAAGCGTACAGCGAAGGCCGCACTGACAGAGGTGACAGGTTATTCAGCAGGTAGAGCAACACGCCAGGGCAGCAGTTCACTGACCCGGTTCACTGGGTAGTCTGCGTTCACATTCAGTACATGCCGCAGGTAATGCTCCGGATCCACCCCGTTCACCACCATGAACAGAGCCAAAAAACAGGAAGTTCTTTCGCCCCAAGCTCACTAGCCCTAGCGCATTCTCCGCGATGTTGTTGTCCACCTCTACCCAGCCGTTTTCAGCGTAGTACGTCAGTGCTGACCACTGATTCAAGGCATAGGCGAAAGACTTGGCCAACTCGGAGTGACGCGAGAGGGAGGACATCTTATCCCGTAACCAGCTCTCCAGCTCTTTCAGTAAGGGCTTTGCCCGCCGTTCTCGTTCTGCCAGCCGGTGTTCTGCTGACATGCCGCGCAGTTCTGCTTCAAGGCTGTAAAGCTGACCAATTCGTTTGAGGGTTTCGTGTGTGTTGTCCGATGGCGTTCGGATATGCACATCATGGATCTTTCGCCTAGCATGAACCCAGCAAGCGGCTTCCTTTATCGTGCCAGCGGCTCGGTTTTCACGATATAGCTCATTGAATCCTGCGTAGGCATCTGCCTGTAGGACGCCGCTGAAATCGGCAAGATGGCTTTGCGAATGGACTCCCTTTCTATCAGGAGAGTAGGCGAACCAGACGGCTGGCGGCAGTTCGGAGCCTGCGTTGCGATCATCGCGTACATATGTCCACAGGCGCCCTGTTTTTGTCTTTTTATTGCCGGGGAGCAGTGCCGGGACCGGG
>Ga0224722_1000763_pt1 | contig 18580 bp, 19 predicted proteins | sample Balambano_FR1_Me_FD_161646 | JGI IMG/M metagenome (GOLD analysis project Ga0224722, IMG submission 161646) | Freshwater sediment microbial communities from Lake Towuti, South Sulawesi, Indonesia - Balambano_FR1_MetaG | ecosystem: Environmental > Aquatic > Freshwater > Lake > Sediment | place... | reverse complement strand
CCAAATTTACGTGCAATCTTGATCGCACCTTCATTTGATTCAGCACCACTGTTTGAGAAGAAAATTTCTTCCATTCCTGAAACTTGAGCAAGTTTCTGCGCAGCAGCCGTTTGCCAAGGAATTTCAAATAAATTACTGGTATGTACTAAAGTTGCAGCTTGCTCCGCAATCGCTTCCGCAACCACCGGATGTGCGTGCCCTAAGCCACAAACAGCAATCCCTGTTAAAGCATCTAAATATTCCGTACCATCTGCCGTATATAAATACGCCCCTCGTCCTCGTACAAAGCTGATCGCTTGGCGACCATAAGTTGCCATAAGATGTGATGGTTGATCAGGTTGCACAGGAGCAAGAGTGATATTAGTCATAACAAACTCAATCTATCATTAGTTGTGGTGAAAAAACTTATATAAGCAAAAACTTGCATAGATTGAAAGCTCAAACTCACATTTATATAAGAAAAATCTTTAGCAATAGCCGTTCAACGATTTTTCGGTATATAATTTAGGTAGATTAGTTGAGGATCTATCTATGACGGAACAAGCGCGTGATACAGTAGCGTTAATTCGTGATCAAATTGCGAAACACCCTGTTTTACTTTACATGAAAGGCACTCCACAATTCCCGCAATGTGGTTTTTCTGCACGTGCAGTTGAAGCACTTAGCCAAATTGGTCGTCCATTTGCCTATGTAAATATCTTGGAAAACCAAGATATTCGTACCACATTACCTCAAATTGCAAACTGGCCTACTTTCCCACAATTATGGGTAAACGGCGAGCTTGTTGGTGGTAGCGATATCATGCTTGAAATGTTCCAAAATGGCGAGTTAAAACCATTAGTTGAACAGTATAGCCCTGCTCCTGAAGCATAAGCTATACAAGCGAAAGCCAATCACATGATTGGCTTTTTTATTGGCTTAGATTTATTGTTGACTAAAGCCCACATAACGAAACATACCCTCTACACCTAAATCTGCTTTGTAAATTTGCATATTTGGATAGTCTGTCTGAGTGACCGTCTCATAAATATTCATGTTTGGGTCTTCATGAATTTCATCAACCGATTGTGGCAAAACTGCCTCAAAACGATCAGCAATAAACTCAAAACCTAAATCCATTGCCATGAATAATGTATGCTCACACGGCTGAATATATTGTTCTTGCTGCCAATCCAAAACGGCATGTTGGCAAAAAGGGCATAAAATGTTTTGAGTTGCATCGACAATGTTGATGAGTTGATATGACATAATATTACAGCGTAAAAAATTTGATTCAGTGTAAAAGAATATGATGTATGAATCTATCTTGAATAGAAGGATTTAGCTTATGGCAACACTTGAACAAGCCATTGCACTGGCAGCACAACAACATGCAGGTCAAGTTGATAAAGCCAATGCCCCTTATATATTACATCCGTTAAGAGTCATGCTGAATGTTCCAACAATTGAACATAAAATTGTTGCTGTTTTACATGATGTTTTAGAAGATACAGAAACAAGCACTGAAGATTTACGCAAGTTAGGGTTTCAACAACAGATCATTGACGCTATCCTCGCACTCACGAAAAAAACCGGCGAATCTCGATTACAAGCTGCTCAACGAACTGTACAAAACCCAATTGCCCGTGTTGTGAAATTAGCAGATATCGCTGACAATATGGACTTATCTCGAATTCAATCACCAACAATCAAAGATTTTGAACGCTTGAAAGAATATCAACAGGTTCGAGATATATTATTATTTCAAAATGTTGAGTAATCGTATTTATACTGATTTAACTTGCTCACAAAAGCTGGAGTTTATAGCGTAATGCTAACGGATTTAGATGATTTTTATTGCTTTGCGCTTGTTGTTGAACATGGTGGTTTTAGTGCGGCTGAACGTGCAACTGATATTCCTAAATCCAAACTCAGTCGCAGAGTTTATAATCTAGAGGAACAACTCGGTGTACGTCTCATTCAGCGAAGTTCACGTCATTTTGCTGTAACAGACATTGGTATGGATGTGTATCGTCATGCTCAAGTGATGATGAATGCTGCCCAAGCTGCGCATGATGTCGTGAATCATTTAAGTAGCCAACCGCGTGGTGTCATCAAAGTAAGTGTGCCTGTCGACATTGCCCAAAATCAAATGGCAAAAATTCTACCTGCTTTTTTGAAGAAGTACCCTGAGGTTCGGGTTCAGATGATGGTCAGCAATCGTAGAGTAGATGTGATTAATGAAGGTATTGATCTAGCATTACGTGTTCGCTCTAAACTAGATGATGACCCCAATCTTGTATTAAGACAATTTGAAGCAATTGAGCAACGTCTTTTTGCGAGTCAAGCCTATTTAAATGAATTTGGACATTTATCAACACCTGAGCAACTCAGTGATCATCGCATCATCAGTATGGCAGAAGAACATTTAGACCAACACTTTTTATTGTTTGGCCCTGAAAACCAACAAAAGAAAATCAAAGTCAATCCTGTCATTATGGGTTCTAACTTATTAATGTTAGCTGAACTTGCAAGCCAAAATTGTGGTATTGCCCTATTGCCTGACAGCATTGCACAAGATTTCATCAAATCAGGTCAATTGGTGAAAGTACTCCCTGAATGGACAGCACCACATGGTATTTTTCATGCCGTCTATCCATCACGCAGAGGTTTATTACCCGCAGTTCGTGTCTTCATTGACTATTTGGTCGAACAACTTACGCTATGCTCGACCAAAAGAAAACCCAATTTATAATCGAATTTTAGGTCTGTTGTATTTCACAGATGGTTGTGACAGAGCATCATATCCTTATGAAATGGCAGGGTAATGCCCTGTTCCATTCGGCCAAGGTGTTAACAGCTCAAAACCATCATCGGTTACAGCAAGCATATGTTCCCATTGTGCTGAAAGTGATTTATCTTGCGTCACGACAGTCCAACCATCATTTAATTCTCTTACATGCGGTTTACCCGCATTGACCATCGGCTCAATCGTAAAGACCATGCCTTTTTTCAAGACCATGCCTTGTCCTTTCTGACCATAATGCAGAATATTCGGCTGTTCATGATAAATACGTCCAATGCCATGACCGCAATATTCTCGAACAATACTATAGCCTTCACGCTGCGCAACCGATTGAATCGCATAACCAATATCACCCAATGTCGCACCAGGTTTTACGGCATGGATCCCTGCAAGCATGGCTTCATAGGTTGTTTCCACCAGCTTCTTAGCTGCTGGATTCGCTTCTCCAACAAAGTACATACGACTGGTATCACCAAAGTAGCCATCTTTAATAACAGCGACATCAATATTTAAAATATCACCATCTTTCAATATTCTATGCGCAGAAGGAATCCCGTGACAGACTTCATCATTGATCGAAATACATGTCGTCTTGGTAAAACCATGATAACCAATATTGGCAGGAATCACCTGTAACGTATTTACAATATAATCATTACAGATGTCATCTAAATATTCTGTTGAAACGCCAGACTTGATATAAGCACCAATCATTTCTAATACTTGTGCCGCCAAACGTCCTGAGATACGTAATTTCTCAATATCTTGTTCAGATTTAATGGTCACAGTAGAAGCTCTCATTCGAGATTTCCTTATTCAGATATTAGGTTAATGCAACATGCAGATTCATTTTTCTGTACTGCATTTAATATTTCAATAGTTGTACGCTGTAGTACACAAATCTTCAATCTTTTTAAGACCGAAGATTGTTTTTTATTTTACATTTAATTTCAGCATACAACATAAGAAAAAAGTCTAACAAGCACATTTTTTTACTTTTAAAATATTTTCAATAGATTAAGTTTACCAGAGCTAATTACATGATTTTAATCAGTTCTTATTAGACAAAAATAAACCAATTTTCACATAAAATTAGTTTCAAATGACTACAATTTTGTTCTAGAATCCGCACTTTTATTTTATACCTCCCTTTTATGAACCATCTTCGTACAGGAGATATTATTGCTCTTGGTTTTATGACCTTTGCACTTTTCATTGGTGCAGGCAATATTATTTTCCCTCCCATTGTTGCACAACAGGCTGGTGAACATGTCTGGCTCGCTGCTTTTGGATTCTTAATTACCGCAGTCGGTCTTCCTGTGATTACGATTATGGCCTTGTCTCGTATGCAAGGCTCTATCGAAGTGATCAGCTCGCCTTTAGGACGCTTTTTTAGCTTACTCCTCACAATTGTCTGCTATTTATCTGTTGGACCACTCTTTGCCACACCACGTACTGCAACTGTTTCTTATGAAATAGGATTTGCGCCTTATTTTGGTACCTCAAATAGCAGTCTACTGATTTATAGTGTTATCTATTTTACACTTGTCACTGCGATCTCACTTTATCCAAACAAATTGTTAGATACGGTAGGTCACGTCTTAGCGCCTTTAAAAATTGCTGCTCTAGCAATTCTTGGTATTGCAGCAATCCTTATCCCTACTGGCTATATTTCTCCACCTATCCATAAATATGTGACTAGCCCAGTTTCTGAAGGCTTCGTCAATGGTTACTTAACCATGGATACTTTGGGTGCCTTAGTATTTGGTATCGTGATTATTCAAGCAATTCAATCACGTGGTGTCACAGATTCAAAACTCATTACCAAATATGCAATTATTGCAAGCCTCATTGCTGGCGTAGGTTTAACACTAGTCTATATCAGCCTATTTAAACTTGGGTTGGGTAGTCATGAAGTTGCCGCAAATGCAGCGAATGGTGCTGTGATTCTGCATGCTTATGTACAACACGCTTTCGGTGATTTAGGTTCGTTGTTTTTAGCTGGTTTGATTTTTCTTGCCTGCATGGTGACTGCGATTGGTTTAACTTGTGCATGCGCAGAATATTTCACTGAGTTAACAGGCTTACCATATAAATTATTGGTTTTCATCCTGATTGGTTTTTCATTATTAATTTCGAATTTAGGCTTAACCAAACTAATTGCGTTCTCTGTTCCAGTATTAAGTGCCATTTATCCACCCGCTATTGTTGTGATTATGATGAGCTTTTTCTGGAAATATTGGAATAAACCTTCAATTGTCGTGAGTTCTGTTACAGGCGTCGCTTTCCTATTTGGCATCATTGAGGCACTCAAAGCCGCTGGATTTACCGAACAATTACCTCAGTTCATTAATAATCTCCCTTTAAATGAACAAAATCTTGCTTGGCTACTTCCATCATTGGTTGTTTTGGTTATTGCAATTGCAGTAGACCGACTCTCTTCTGTACCGAAGAATTAAAATGATTTGTCGTTAAAATGGTGTTTTACCCAAACATTATTTTAGCTATACAAAAAATGTTCTTTTATCCAACTTACATTTTTTGTTTACGACAAGTTATTTCTTTTGATCAAAGCCAAAATGCGACCAAATGATCAACGACAAAAGACTAAGCGGCATATTATTTTAGCTCTGTATATCTATCAAAATGTAAAAAACAAGCTCAATATTCAATAAAAAAATAATATAAATACATATAATAAATACTTAATTAGTATAGAAATCAACATCCTCATAAATTTATCTAAAAAATAGCCAATTTAGCCCTTGAAATATGAGGAAATTCAAAGTACAACTTGAATAATAATTCTGACAAAAACGATTAGGTTTTGTCATCACACCGCAAGGGAGGGATGGAGATGTTATCATTACATTTCAACAAGCAAGTCTTCATTGACACTCTGAAGACTAACGACTCAGTGGTATATGCAATTACAACACTTGCGCTTATGGCGACATTGTTATTGCAAGGCACGATTAAGGGCAACTTAAAACCCGAATATTTTGCATACGCTCTGATTGTGTCGCTGGCCTTTTGCATGTGGGGGATGATTGATCGAAAGTTTCGACAGATAAGTGCCAAGCGCCAATAGAATGTTTTAAGAAAAATGGATGATTACTCATCCATTTTTTAGTTTGTAAACTTTACAATCGTTCCAAGTAGTAAGACAGTTGTCGCACCTAACTCAACAATAATTAAATTCAGCATTAAAAAGGTCATACACCAACGAGGAATTGACCACTGCCCTAACTTATGTGGTTGCTTAAACTGATTGGTCGTATCCTTTAACATTCCATGAATGATATAGACCAAAATCGACATCGAAAAAAAGAATAAATTTGCAATTACACAAAATAAGCTCAAAGTATCAGATAAGCTCGTGAAAAAACTTAAGGCGGCTAAAATTAAGCTCGCAGCAGCATAAAGCAAACTACTCCGGTGTGCGATGTCTACATAATAATGCGCACGTGCCAACTCTGTATTCCTAATTTGATAATATTTCCATACACCTGTGATCATCCCAACCCACAGAAATATCCCACTGAATATAATTGCCAATTCCGTTGCGCTAGTTAAAACCAACATTTCCCTTTTCCCTAAATCATGATTCCCAAAGCAGCTATATTACATAAAATTTGACTTTTAAGTCACTTTTTACACAAGTTTCTTTTTGGAACTTGTGTAAAGTAGAAATATGCCTAGATACGAGTACTTCTCAAATGACGACATTTGAATCCTTCTGGATTAGCTGCAAAGATGGTTATCAACTTGCCGCACAATATTACCCTACAACTGATCACACTAAACAATTTCCGATCTTGATTTGTCCAGCGACAGGTATTACCAAAAGTTTTTATCACTCATTTGCAGAATGGTTAAATCAACAAGGCTATAGTGTTTTAAGTTTTGATTTTAGAGGTATTGGTCAGTCATTACATGGAGAATTAAAAGATTCAAATGCCAGTATTAATGATTGGGGACTATTAGATATTCCAGCAGCGATTGAAACCCTATTAAATCGCACTCAAGCCGAAAAAGTCATTATTCTCGGTCATAGTGCTGGTGGTCAATTACTGGGTATCAATCCACATTACAACAAAGTTGCTAAAGTTGTCGCAATTGCGGGTTCAACAGGTCATGTAAAAGGGTTAAAAGGCAAAACAAAACTTCTTGCACCACTGATGTTCAATGTTATTTTTCCAGTTTCAAGCTTATTTAAAGGTTATGGTGCCACCCAATTTATTGGGATGGGTGAAAATCTGCCAAAAAACGTAGCAAAACAATGGGCAGAATTCTGTAGCAAACCTGGTTATGTTATGAATGCAATTGGTAAAAGCATTCACAACGATTACCACCAAGAGATTGTCTGTCCGATTACATCAATTTGGGCGAGTGATGATGAAATTGCAACGCAAGCAAATGTTAAGGATCTGTTACGACTTTACCCAAATGCAACAACACATTTGATTGAATTAAATCCTAAAAAACATGGTTATAAGCAGATTGGACATATGTCTATGTTCAAGAAATCACATCACAAACTATGGCCTATATTAGAAAATGAATTAAAACTTTAGACGTATCCTTAAGCGAATCGTTTTCACTTTTCACGCATCTAATTCGTAATCCAATTTAGATGCGTTTTTTTATGATTTAAAACTTATTCAATAGCAAAAATAACGTTAAATCTAATGCAACAACAAAATCTAGCCTGATAAGTTGATTTAAAAACAAGCAAATACCACGCAATAAAGCTACATTTGTATTCTTTTTAAGCAAGATATTTAAAAGATTTATCTAAAAAATGTGATAAAGAATGTATTTATTCAACTTTTTAACAAACCATATAAATTCATTTTTTAACCAATTGTTAAATACAAACCACTGTATTAAATTTACTTTTTAAAACAATTTATTTTACAAATGTATTAATTTCATATCTTTATGACATTTTAGACAGAAGTTTTTGTAAAAAAGTCACGTCATAATTTGTATTTATTTTCTACAATACATTTGTTCTACAAATACGCTACAATGCAACACTGTGGAAATACCACTGGGGTAAAATAGATAGGTAAAACCATCATTAATAACGGTTTTATACAATTTACATGATGATTTTCTTATCTTTAATAAAGATGGTTTTATCGCCACTTTTAGGAAGATTTGTTATAAACGAAATGTTAGAAAGAACAAATCTAATGTTTTTTCTAATGTATAAATTGTAGACATTTCATGGAATCTTGGGGTTGCATCTAACAACTCTGTGTAACAAGCATAGGAAATAACTTAATGCCTAAAAAATATGCGCGTTTTTTACCTACATCAGAAACATTTAACTTAGAAGACTTTCCTTATTTCTGGATTTCTCAAGTAAATGCACAGTACGTTCAAAATATCGATAACGTACTTAAAAAGTATGGTTTAGACAACTCTCGCCGTCGTATTTTAATTGCATTGAATGTCAAACCACATGCAAGTGTGTCTGAACTTTCAGACATGGTGATTTCTAAAATGTCTACAACGACCAAAATCGTGTATCGCCTCAAAGATGAGGGATATATTGAAACATATTCATGTAAAGAAGATGGTCGTATTACTCGTGTTTATCTGACAGATAAAGGCAAGGAAATGATTATAAAAATTAATGATTTAACTTCTGTAATCTTAGAGCAATCGTTTGATGGCTTAACACCATTGCAAATCGAAAAAACAATGGAAATTTTGAAACATATGTTTAAAAATCTTGCACGTTAATTTTATAGAATACTAAAACAAGGGCTTCTGAATAGAAGCCCTTGTTTTTTATGCCTTAAAAAAGGTCGAACATATTCAATTGAGGTGTTGGCTTTTCTATTTTGGTTTTAGGTACATGTAAACATTCAAACTCTTCTACTGGAAATCCCTGCATAAATTGAATCATTTGATGTGGCTGTTTTAAGCTTAGCCAGTCTTCAAGGTGGTCATGTGGAATAATGACGACGGATCGTTTTACATCACCAGGTTCGTGAAACTCTTTCATCATCGGATGGTCTATTGCATCCATCGTAAGCATCGCTGCGGAACGAATAATTTCATTCTCGATTTTGCAAATTTCATAAAGTGCTGCAATATAAAATGCTTTGCCATCTTTACGCCGTACGCCCCATCGTTGTGGTTTATTCTCAATATATTTACTTTCATAAAACTCAGTCACTGGAATCACACCGAACTTGCATTTATACGCTGCATCTTGAAAGCTAGGCTTCTGAAAAATGGTTTCATGTCGAGCATTATAAGCACGTTTAGAACTGTTAATATCCTCTGCCCATTTCGGCACTAAACCAAATAATACTTCTCGCCACTCCAATCCATGTTCAGATTTAAACAATAGTGGAGTTTTATAACTTGGATAAATCTCATCGGGATAGTTAAAAGGCACAAGTGGTAGTTCAAGTTGTTGTAATTGCTCAAGTGTTATTGGTTTGTAGTTAGCACACATAAAATCACAAGCACCTTATTTAATAAAAAAAGCCTCCGAAGAGGCTTTTTATTTTAGATGAAATTAATCACCTGTATAACCTTTAAGTTTTAAACGTGCAGCATGTAACAATGGCTCTGTATAACCAGATGGTTGCTCAGCGCCCTTGAAGATCAAATCAGCAGCAGCTTGGAATGCAATACCATCGAAGTTTGGTGCCATTGCTGTATATAGTGGATCATTCGCATTTTGCTGATCTACAATTACAGCCATACGCTTAAGCACTTCTTCAACTTGCTCACGTGTTACGATATTGTGACGTAACCAGTTCGCAACGTGTTGAGAAGAAATACGTAAAGTTGCACGGTCTTCCATTAAACCAACGTTGTTGATATCTGGAACTTTAGAACAACCTACACCCAAGTCAACCCAACGAACAACATAACCCAAGATACCTTGACAGTTATTTTCAAGCTCATTGTTTAACTCTTCAGCCGTCCAGTTTGTTTCTGGTGCAAAAGGAGGAGTTAGCAAGTCATCTAAAGACAACATTGATTCAGCAAGCAATTCATCTTGACGTGCTTTTACATTGATTTGGTGGTAATGCATGGCATGAAGTGCAGCGCCTGTAGGTGATGGAACCCACGCACAAGAAGCACCAGCATTCGGATGAGCTGTCTTAGTCGCCAACATATCTTTCATGCTATCTGGTTTTGGCCACATGCCTTTACCAATTTGCGCTTTACCTTGTAAACCACATGCTAAACCAATTGCAACGTTACGATTTTCGTAAGCAGCAATCCATTTTTGCGCTTTAACAGCTTCTTTACGTACCATTGGCGCTGCTTCCATAGACGTATGGATTTCATCACCCGTACGATCCATGAAGCCTGTGTTAATGAAAATTGTACGGTCTTTTGCAGCAGCGATACAATTTTTCAAGTTAACAGAAGTACGACGTTCTTCGTCCATGATACCAATTTTGAGTGTTTTTGCAGGTAAGCCAAGCGCTTGTTCTGCACGTTCAAACAACTCTACCGCAAATGCAACTTCTTCTGGGCCATGCATTTTTGGTTTAACGATATACATTGAACCTTTACGAGAGTTTTTATTCTCATTTTCACCGCGAATATCAGCAACAGTAAGCAATGGGGTAACCAATGCATCCATGATGCCTTCAAATACTTCTTCACCTTCTACAAGGATCGCTGGGTTAGTCATCAAGTGACCAACATTACGAAGAAGCATCAATGAACGACCATGTAAAGTTGTTGTACCACCGATTAAGTTCTGAATTGTACGGTCTTTGTTTAGAGAACGAGTAATGGTTTTACCATTTTTCTCGATTGACTCTTGCAAATCACCTTTCATTAAACCTAACCAGTTACGGTAGCCTTCAACTTTTTCTTCTGCATCAACAGCAGCAACAGAATCTTCCAAATCTTGGATCGTTGTGATTGCTGCTTCAAGTGTTAAGTCTTTTACACCAGCTGCATCTGTCTTACCAATTGGGCTATTTGCATCGATATCAATAATAACGTGCAAGCCATTATTTAATAAAACGATTTCAACTGGGTTTGCAGCTTCACCATTAAAGCCAACAAATTGAGCTTCATGTGCTAAAGATGTTGTAGAACCATCTTTTAAAGTCACAACTAAACGATTGTGATCAACTGCATACTTAGTTGCATCGGCATGAGAACCTTGAGCAAGTGGGAATGTTTGATTAAGAAAATCTTTAGCGAAAGCAATTACTTTATCGCCACGGACTGGGTTGTACCCTTTACCTTTCTCTGCACCATTTTCTTCAGAAATTACATCGGTACCGTAAAGTGCATCATATAATGAACCCCAACGTGCATTTGCAGCATTTAAGCAGTAACGTGCATTACGTACAGGTACAACAAGCTGTGGACCAGCTAATAGTGCAATTTCTTCATCTACATTTTCAGTCGTTACTTGGAAATCAGCAACTTCTGGTACTAAGTAACCAATTTCAGTTAAAAATGCTTTATACGCATTTAACTCAAATTCATTATTACGATGCCATTCATCAATCTTAGCTTGGATTTCATCACGCTTCGCTAATAGTGCTTTATTCTTTGGACTAAGATCGACAACGACTTGCTCGAAATTTTTCCAGTAAGTTTCACTGTCTAGACCAGAACCTGGTAAAGCTTCATTTTCGATGAAATCGTAAAGTTCTTTAGCAATTGCTAGCTTGCCTTGTTGAATACGTACAGTCATTGTCTTTCCTGATGGTGCTAACTTTTTATAACAAGAAACCTAGTATACCGATTTATACTAGCCTGAATAGTAATATCACATTGCTAAATAGTAAGCATTTTCTTAGTTTAAGTATTGACAAATATACTTTTTATTAACATCAAAAACCAAATTATGTACTATTTAGCCCTATTTCTGCGACACACTCGCTTTCTCAAACTCATCTAGTTATAACAAAATTCAATTAAGAATAAAGCTTTGTCTATCTGAATTTATAAAAAAGGCATTCCGTAGAATGCCCTTAAAATTTATGAGGTTTTTGAAACTTGAATTTGGCGATGTTCTGAGTGCAGATAATCATCCGATTGCATTTCCAATAAACGTGAACGAGTTCGTTCAATTTCAAATGCTAATCTTTCACCTTCATAGAGATCAATAATCGAATCTTCTGAGGTTAAAAGCAGCTTCACACCACGATCATAAAACTCATCGACTAAATAGATAAAACGACGTGTTCCTTCCGAAAGGAAATCCGTTAAATGTGGTACGTTACTCACCAGTACCGTATTATAAATATTAGCAATTTCAATAAAGTCGGCAGGACTACGTGGCTTAAAACATAACTCAGAAAATTCACACCACAATACATCTTCAGTATGACCCAAGGTTTCTACAATTCGGTTATTAATCATAATTGGGGTATTAGAAAGCGTTTGTGTATGTGTCAACGCTTGAAAACGTTCAAACATCCATGCTTGTGCATCATGACTCAAAGGATGCTTAAACAATTGCGCCTGTTTCAAAACGCGTAACCGATAATCAACACCAGCATCGACATTCAATACAGCACAATTTTTCTGTACCAAGTCAATTGTAGGAAGAAAACGGTCACGATGGATACCATTTTTATATAAACCTTCTGGTGCAATATTAGACGTCGCAATCAACGTGACGCCACGTTCAAATAACTTTTGAAATAAATCACTAATAATCATTGCATCCGTCACATTTGATACAAAAAACTCATCAAAACAAATGACAACCGCATTTTTATAAATCTGATCAGCAACAGAATCTAATGGATTACGTTGACCTGAAAGCTTATTCAATTCTTTATGCACATGTTGCATAAAATGATGGAAATGCATTCGGGTTTTACGGCGAAATGGAACTGATTCATAAAATTGATCCATCAACCATGTTTTCCCACGTCCTACACCACCCCACATATAAACACCTTTTGGGTAGGTTTGACGACGGAAACGTCTAAATGCTTTCTTTGAGGCTTTATAACGTGTGAGCAACTCTTTCCATACTCGATCTAACTCTTGCACTGCCTGAGCTTGAGCTTCATCTGGCATGAATTGACCTGATTCAATTGCTTGAGCATAACGCTCTGCAGGTGAGATCGGCATAAATGAAGTGTTATGTGAGTCTGGTTTAGAATTTGACATAAGGTGTTATTACAATTTTAATTGGTGAAAATTATATCGAACATTGAGTCCAAAGACATTAGATTTTAGGCTTAATTATCATGCAGTTTAAACATCATAATGTACCATTCTTTTACCATTTAATGATTTCGATTATATTGGCGTGGGCTTTGACCAAACCAGCGTTTAAAAGCATGATTAAACGCCGCAGGCTCAGAATAACCGAGCATTTCTGCAACTTGTTCTATCGAATATGCACTATCTTCAATAAATTTTAATGCCTTCTGCTTAATTAATCTTTCGCGAATTTCTTTATAACTGGTTTGTAATTGCTGCAATTTATGTCTTAGAGTCCTCTCAGGAATCTTTAATGCACATGCTGTTTCAGACATTGTAGGTATTACACCATTTTGCATTTCAAGATATTCCTCGACATATTCTAAAATGGTCAACTTTGCACTGGTACTTCGTTCTAATTTATTCAGATCTTGTAGGCATTTTTCTTCATAAACACGATAAGTTAACGCATCAGCAGATGGAATTTTAATATTTAAAATTTTAGTGTTTTTTAGAATGAAAGAAGCCTGCTGACATTCAAACTTAACATCTAGGCCATAATATTGCTGATAAGCTTTTATTAATTCCATTTCTCTTGGTATTTGAAATGGTAGCTCTATTTGAATATCAGGAATTTCAAGCCCCATCATTTTAAAAATATCTTGTAGAAATTTATATGTACCAGATATTTCACATTGAGCACGAAATTGTCCCAAATGCGTATTTAAATCAATAGGTTGATAATGTAAGTGGATGAAGTTCTTTTCAATGTTCAGTTGTAATGAACCAAATAGATGTGTCAATTGTTGAAAACGTACACCATTTAATAGCGCGTTATGTAAAGTATCACTTGTGACAAGTAGCATCAGGAATGGACCATACCCTGCAAGTGCATAATGCTGTCCAATCACTAAACCTTGTTCTGGGGAAATATCTTGACTAATATATTGTAAGATGTCCCATTCAATTTCATCAGCAATGATTGAACTCGGATCTAAAGCATCGGCGAGAATTCCCATATCTGCTAAACGAGCATCTACATCTATGCCGACATGACGCATGCCCTGAATTAAATACATCAATCCGAGGATAGATCTCTTCATAATTCTGAATGCAGTTCCCAAAACCTTAATGTTGTACTATAAAAAAACACAGAAATGAATTGCCGAAATGATCAAGTTCTGCGTCTATATAATCATATTTAATCTCCATAAAACCTTTAAACTTGCACGAAATTTAGATGTATAGGGCATGGACTATGCGTGATGTAACCCAAAATGCTATTCAAAAAACCAAAGTTGCAATTATCGGTGCAGGTTTTGGTGGTTTAGCAATGTCTATTCGACTATTACAAAGTCAAATCAAAGATTTTGTAATTTTAGAAAAAACCAATGACGTTGGTGGCACATGGCGTGAAAACCAATACCCAGGTGCAGCGTGCGATGTTCAATCACACATGTATTCGCTTTCATTTGCACCAAAAACAGATTGGTCTAAACGCTACGCTGAAGCAGATGAAATTTTCGAATATATTCAAGATATTACTGAACAGTATAAATTAAAAGATTATTGCAAATTCAATCATGAAGTTAGCCATGCTGAATTTGATGAAAATCGTAATGTTTGGACTTTAGAATTTAAAGATCAACCAACGATTGAAGCACAATTCGTGATCTTTGCTTCTGGCCCTTTACACGTTCCACAAATTCCTCATTTAAAAGGCATTGAGAAATTTAAAGGCAAAGTTTTCCATTCTTCACAATGGGATCACAAATACAGCTTAGAAGGCAAAGCCGTTGCTTCTATTGGTACGGGTGGTAGTGCGATTCAATATATTCCAGAAATCGCACAAGAAGTGAAACAGCTTTATGTATTCCAACGTACTGCTGCATGGGTAATTCCACGTGATGAGCGTAAATATTCTCAATTAAGCAAGTCTTTGTTTAAAGCATCTAATATTTATCGTCAAATCCATCGTACTCGTTTGTACTGGACCAATGAATCACGTGTTGTGCCAATCGTACAACCACAGATCATGAAATATGGTCAAAAACTTGCTGAAGCTTTCATTCGTTTCCAAGTCAAAGACAAAGCATTAGCTAAAAAGCTGACTCCTGATTTTGTCATGGGTTGTAAGCGTATTTTGATTTCAAATAAGTACTTCCCTACATTCAACCGTAAAAATGTTGAATTAATTACCGATGGTGTTCAAGAAATCACAGCAAACGGCATTATTACCAAAGATGGTAAAGAGCGTCAGATTGACTGTTTGATTTATGGTACAGGTTTTATTACCGATCCACGCATTTACTTAAAACATTTCGATTGTGTTGGACGTAATGGAATTGAGCTTAAACAAGCTTGGAAAGATGGTGCAGAAAGTTACTATGGCATGAGCACTAAAAACTTTCCTAACCTGTTCCAACTCTTAGGCCCAAATACAATTTTAGGTCATAACTCTGTTATTTTCATGATTGAATCTCAAGTAAACTATATCTTGCAGTTGATTCAAACCGTGGACAAAACAGGATCTCAAGCTGTTGAAATTAAGCAGGAAGTTCAAGATCAGTTCAATGAACGTGTACAAGAACAGCTTAAAGGCACAGTTTGGCAAGCAGGCGGATGTAGCAGTTGGTATCAAGCTGCTGACGGTAAAAACTTCTCATTATGGCCAACGTATACTTGGAAATATTGGTTAGAAACTCGCAAAGTAAATGTCGCTGATTATAATTTTATCAATACGACAGCAAATGCAAAAAACAATGCAGCCTAATCAATAATTATTCATAATAAGCAGGTTATTCGTAGCCTGCTTTTTTTATGCAATCTTTTGTACTTATTTTCCAAATTTTTCTCGCAATAAGCTTAGGCTATTTTGTAGCACCTCAACTATCTCAGCAGATTAAACAATTTGTATTTAAAATTCTTCCCTACTTTTCTTATCTATTATTGATCAGTGTTGCATTTGAACTCACCCAAGCCTTAAATCATATTTCAAATCCAATTGCAATTTTACCCCCTGCATTGCTAATTGCATTTACAACCTCAATCGGCTCATTCTTTATCTGTTTAATTACCTACACATTGATTGACCGCCAAAGTGTGCAAGGAAAAATTTCATTACATCTATTTATGAATGCATTAAAGAATATTGCTAAAGCATTCTTCGCTTTAGGTATTGGAATTTTGCTTGGAATACTAATAAATACATCAAATATACAAATTGTATTTAACAGTTGGTATTTATTGCTCGTGTTTATCTTTCTAATCGGTGTTGAACTTGCTTTTACACAATTTGATCGCAGTTGGTTAAGTTGGAGAGTACTACTTGTTCCTGCCGCAGCCTTTGTCGGTTCTTGTTTAGCTGCAATCATCAATTATCTCATTCTATCTCATGATTATACCCTGAATGAAATGATGGCTTTAGCTCAAGGTTATGGTTGGTATTCCATGTCTGGAATTTTGTTTACTGAATTACATTCAGCCAAGCTCGGTGGCATTGCATTATTAACAGATTTATTTAGAGAAATTTTCGCCATTTTACTTATGTATTGTTTAGGTTGGCGATTTCCACGGTCGGCAATTTCAAGCGCAGGTGCGACTTCAATGGATGTTACGCTTGCAATGGTCAAACAGTCATGTGGCACACATTACATACCACATGCAATGATGAGCGGATTAATTCTGTCATTACTTGCACCACTCTTAATCAGCTTATTTTTAAATTTGAAATTCTAGTGATACGTCTCACCACCTAGAAATGGACTCATTATCGCTATTATCTTGGCGGCACATACGTCGCCCATCGCTATTTTGCACTGATTCAAAAACAATACTTTGGAATGACTTGAATATATCATCAGCTAAATAAAAGACTTTTATTACTTTTCATCCATGAAAAGTAAAGCATTGTCTATACAAAAAGTACTCGACAATTTTAGCTGATGAGATTGTATTCAGATTGATAAAAATCTGTGGCTTAAATCGAGGCGAGAATCGACTTCAGCATTTCAGTTGGATTTTCCGCCTTGGTAATTGGACGACCAATCACCAAATGTGTAGAACCATCGAGCATTGCTTGTTTAGGTGTCACAATACGTTTTTGATCATCTGCATTTGAGCCTTCAGGGCGAATACCTGGCGTCACCAACCCAAAATCAGCATTTAAGATCTCACGAAGAATTTTTGCTTCTTGTGCAGAACAAACCACGCCATCTAAGCCGCTTTCTTGCGTCAGTTTAGCTAAGCGTTTTACATGTTCTACAGGTTCAATATCCAAACCGATATCCCGTAAATCTTCACGCCCCATTGACGTCAACACAGTAACAGCAATCAGCTGAGTCTGATAGTTCCCTGCTTTGAGTCTTTCAACACAAGTTTCCATCATTTTACGACCGCCTGAAGCATGAACATTCACCATCCATACACCAAGATCTGCCGCAGCACAGACAGCTTGCGCTGTTGTATTCGGAATATCATGAAATTTTAAATCAAGAAAAACTTCAAAACCTTTATCTTGTAAGGTTTTAACAACACTTGGACCTTCATGAGTAAAAAGCTCTTTGCCCACTTTGACACGACATAAAGCAGGATCAAGCTGATCCACAATCGTTAAAGCGTCGTACTCGCTTTTTGCATCTAGCGCAACAATGATACTCAAGAGCTTGCCTTCCTGATAAAAATAAAGCCCATATTATAATGGGCTTTTATTTTCATTGGTAATATCCAATACAGTTTTTTCGTGTCTTACACTTGCAGCAGCTTCTGCGGCTGCTTGCTGAGCAAGCTGAATTTGCTCTTTTCTAAGGTGATCTATATCTTTGCGTAATCGCTTAATTTCCCAATTTGTTTGGAAAACTCGAAAAACCTGTACACCTAGTAGCAAACCAACCAAAATACCCAATGCTAAAGTAAGTAAAAGTAATAAACCTAAGCGCATTGCTGGAACTTGGGTAAATAATAAATTTACAGCTAACTCTGTTGGGTTTTGAAGCACTAGAGCAAGTGAATAACCAAAAATGGCGATGAGTAATGCTATAAGGATATAACGCATGAACACCTCAGTTTTTAGTCAGAAAACTCATTTACTGCATCACGAAGTGCTTTACCAGGTTTAAAATGAGGTACAGCTTTTGCTGCTACATCTACAGATTTACCTGTCTTAGGATTTCGTCCTAAACGTGGTTCACGATGGTGTAAAGCAAAACTGCCAAAACCACGAATCTCAATACGATCGCCGTTCGAAAGCGCTTCGATCATTTGATCAATCATAATTTTGACCGCATCTTCAACCAATGGTTCTGCTAGATGTGGGTTTTTAAGAGCAATCCGTTCAATCAAATCAGATTTGTTAAGTGCTTCAGTAGTCATCGATGACCTCTTTAATTATTGCGACTTTTCAATATTTTAATAATAACCTGTTTAAATACAAAACGGTAGCGCAGTACATCGATACTACGCTACCGTTTGCAGTATTTTTGTATAAAAAAGTACATCTCTGTTACAAGAAATATACCTTTTAACAAATTACTTCATTTGAGCTTTGATCAAATCACCAATAGTCTTAGGACCATTTGCTTCAGAAACTTGTGCCGCTGCTGCTTGACGCGCATTGTTCAC
>Ga0224722_1000762_pt1 | contig 18586 bp, 16 predicted proteins | sample Balambano_FR1_Me_FD_161646 | JGI IMG/M metagenome (GOLD analysis project Ga0224722, IMG submission 161646) | Freshwater sediment microbial communities from Lake Towuti, South Sulawesi, Indonesia - Balambano_FR1_MetaG | ecosystem: Environmental > Aquatic > Freshwater > Lake > Sediment | place... | reverse complement strand
GCGGCGGCATCGCACACGGGTTCGTTAACGGGTTCGGACGATGTGCTGGATGTGGCATTTGCCCGTGCGGGAGTGTTACGAGTGGAGTCTATTGCGGATGTTTTCGCCCTAACCGAGGCATTGGCTCTACAACCCCTGCCCAAAGGAAAGCGACTCACCATTGTCACCAATGCGGGCGGTCCTGGTGTTCTTGCCACCGATACGCTGATTGAGGGAGGCGGGCAGTTGACCGATATTTCTGCCGACACCATGACCAAACTCGACGAGTTCTTACCAGCCGCGTGGAGCCACAACAATCCGATTGACGTTTTAGGAGATGCGTCTCCCGAACGCTATGCCCAAACGCTTGCCACTGCCGCCGATGACTCAAATAGCGATGGCTTATTGGTTATCCTTACCCCGCAAGCAATGACCAAAGCCACCGAAACCGCCGAGGCACTCAAACCGTATGCACACTCGTTGGGAAAACCGGTGCTTGCTTCCTGGATGGGAGGAGCAACGGTCGCGCCGGGGGAGCAGATTCTAACACAAGCCGGGATACCTACCTTTCCTTACCCTGACCAAGCCTCCGAGGTCTTTAATGCGCTTTGGCAGTACAGCGCAAACCTACGAAGTCTCTATGAAACCCCTGTCGGAACCGAACCGGGAAGTGTAGACACTGAAACCGCTCGTGAGATAATCTCTCGCGCCCATTCGTCCGGGCGAACCCTGCTCACGGAGTACGAGTCCAAGCGGATTTTAATGGCGTATGGGATTCCCACGGTGGAAACTTTTATCGCACATACCCCCGAAGAAGCCGTGCAGTTAGCGCGGCAAATCGGCTACCCGGTGGTGCTAAAACTACACTCAGAGACAATCACCCATAAAACCGATGTGAATGGGGTTCACCTGAATCTTCGTAACGATGCGGCGGTCTATGCGGCATGGGCGGCGATTGAGGATGGGGTACGTAAGGCAGAGGGGGAAGGACACTTCCTCGGTTGTACTGTCCAACCGATGATTAAACTGACCGATGGCTATGAGGTAATTTTAGGCGCGAGCCCTGACCCACAGTTCGGACCCGTCCTGCTGTTTGGAACCGGAGGGCAGTTGGTGGAAGTGTATCAAGACCGTGCGCTCTCTCTACCACCGCTTACCACGGCACTGGCACGGCAGATGATGGCGAAGACCCGTATCTACATCGCTCTGCAAGGGGTACGCGGTCGTCCGCCGGTGGACTTGGGGCGGTTGGAAAATATCGTGGTGCGCTTTAGCCAGTTGGTAACAGAGCAACCGCTTATTAAGGAGACAGACTTAAATCCGCTTCTCTGCTCCCACCAACAGATGATTGCACTGGATGCACGGATTGTGTTGTATGGTTCCGAGGTGGCAGACTCTGCGATTCCCCGCCCGGCGATTCGTCCCTACCCCGCACAGTATGCCTCCACGATTACCCTAAAGGATAGCACCCCTGTTACGGTGCGCCCCCTGCGGGCGGAAGATGAGGGGCGTTTGGAGGCATTTCATACCACGCTTTCGGAACGTAGTATCGAACTGCGCTACTACCAACCGCTTGCCCTGGACCAACGAACTGCCCACGAACGCTTGGTGCGCCTCTGTCAGTCTGACTATGACCGCCAGATTGCCCTGACCGCGATACAGGACGATAAAATCCTCGGAATTGCCCGCTATACCAAACCGCATGGTAGGGATGCACAAGCCGGAGTGGCAACATTTTCGATGCTGGTTTCGGATGCCTGTCAGAACCGGGGCTTGGGAACAGCCCTCTTGGCGCGGCTGATTGCGGTTGCGACAGCAGAGGGGATTACCCGGTTAAAGGCGGAGGTTTTAGCGGTCAATGCCCCGATGCGTCGTGTCTGCGAAAAGTTAGGGTTTGCCCTCTCTGACCCACATACCGACCCCGGCACAGGGCAAGAGACGGTCACTGCGGAACGGTTTCTCACTTGATTCCTCAGAATTCAACCGCCGAATTTCCCCAATATTTCCCTGAACTTGAGAGGAAATTGAGAACCATTCGCAAGAGTATAGAGGAAATCGGGAATCATTCGCAATAAGCGGATAATCGGATAAAAAAATCGTATTTTCCTATTGACATCTTCGTAGAACCTCCGATAAACTATCTCCGACAGGAAGAGTCGGCGATAATGAGAGTCGCCAACATCTAATTGAGAAGAAAGAGGTTCCAGTATGAGTTATCTCCTCGAGTCGAAGTCCGAAAAGCAGATGAGAGGCTTTACGCTTATTGAGCTACTTGTTGTTATCGCAATAATCGCGATTCTTGCTTCGATTCTATTCCCGGTTTTTGCACAAGCCCGTGATAAAGCAAGACAGACAACCTCCATCTCGAACCTGAAGCAGATGGGGCTTGCCTTTATGATGTATGTGCAAGACCATGACGAAGTGATGCCTGCCGCGCATCTCAATGCAACGACGGCAAATCCGAATAATTTCGGGGCATTTCGTTGGTTGTATCAACTCCAACCCTATATCAAGAACCGCCAGGTACTTCTCTCTCCCTCGGATACCAACGACTTTACCCCTTCTGGTCAGCAGTTTAGCTATCGTAACCCGAATAACCCGTCTTATGGTTATCTCTGGGGGTTGTTCGGCACTAGTTACGGGTACAACTGGCGGTATCTCGCCCCCGCCATCAATGGACCCACCTCTGGGGCAACTGCCTGCACTCTACCCTTGCCTTTGGGAGCCTTTGACCCAACATCGTCCTCGCGCTGTTCGCGTGGTATCTCCTTAGCAGCAGCACAAACCCCTGCCGAAACTATCTTGCTGGCAGATAGCATCTGGGGACCGGCTACCACCCAAGCACCGACAATGGGTTATTTCATTATTGACCCACCACGTGTCTGGCCCCCCTTCACGGGAGTTATCAATGCGCGTACCTACGGGCAGGTATGGCCCCGACATCAAAATCAGGCGAATGTTCTCTGGCTCGATGGACACGTCAAACCACTCCACATCGAACGGATTCGAGATGGCAATAACGACGGTGTCAACGATGATATTCTCTGGGATTTGCAATAGGAGATTACACCAATGCGCGTCAAACCCTGGCAAGCGGCACTCTTACTGGCAGTAGCCCTTATCGCGGTGGTACTTGCAATGGCTTCGCTTAGTCAGAACGCCGCTACACCCACTGCCCCTTCTGCCGGGGGAGATATGCCCATCACCAAAACACCAGAGTAGTTCTCCTCTCTATCTTGTCTCTGCATGGGAGTAGGGGAAGGTTTGTCAGGGAAGTACGTAGAAGGATTGTCTATGAAATATCGCGCTTTAGACCCGGACTGTTGGACGGGGTTTCACAACGATGGAAGCAGTCAGAGTGCTGCCCGTAACCTCCCCATGGCATGGACACCAGACAAGGGAATCGCTTGGTTTGCCGACCTTCCCGGCTATGGGCAGTCTGCCCCCGTAATTTGGAAATCCACGGTGTTTATCACCACGGTTCAGGGGGAGAACAAAGAGAAGAATCAGGTGACAGCGTATGAGGTTGCCACCGGAAAGGTACGTTGGCAGAAAGAGTTTTCCTCTTCCCAACCGGTTCGCGCCGTGTACACAGTGAGCCGCGCCGCCCCCACTCCGGCTTTAGACAAAAATGCTCTCTTTGTCTTTTTTGAAAGCGGAGACTTAATCGCCCTCAGCCATGACGGACGGGTGCTGTGGCAACGCTCACTGACCCGTGAGTATGGCAACATCAAGGGAGGGCATGGGATTGGTGCTTCTCCCGCACAAACCGAGGACACACTGATTCTCCTTGTCGAAGATGTGAGTGGGGCATACCTGCTGGCAGTGGATAAGCGAACCGGCAAAAACCGTTGGAAAGTGGAGCGAAAGGCGCAAAACGGGTGGTCGTCTCCGGTGCTACTGCGTGCGGGCAGTAAGACCGAAGTCGTGGTCAGCTCAGGGGGGGCGGTGCAAGGGTATGCGTTGGCAGACGGGGCAAAAGTGTGGGAGGTTTCCGGGCTTACCGGCAATAATATCCCCACTCCGGCAGTGTTAGAAGACCGCATCTACATTGGGGCTTCGACATCGGCGCGACAAGCGGGGGGAGCCAGTGCTGCCGAATCGAACTGCTGTCTGGTGCGGAAAGAGCAGGGAGGACAGGTTTCCTGCGAAACCGTTTGGCGTGCAACCAAAGCGGTCTGTAGTTACATGGGACCCCTGTTAAGTGGAGACTGTGCCTACTATGTGAACGGAACAGGAATCCTGTTCTGTTTGGATGCCAAATCCGGGCAACAGCACTACGCGGAGCGAATTGATGGGGAGTGTTGGGCGCAACCAATCGCTACCAAGGAACATCTCTACTTTTTTGCGAAGAACGGTAGCACCACAGTGGTAAAGCCGGGACCCCGATTTGAAAAAGTGGCTTCCAATCGCTTGTGGACATCGGACTCACTCCCTCTGCCTTCAGCGCGTGATGCGGCAGTGAGTGACCCGAACGCTCGTCAACCGTCGGCAGAGTATTTAGACCCGATAGTGTATGGTGCGGCAATCGCGGGAGACCGAATTTTTGTTCGCGTGGGAACACGTCTCTACTGCATTCGGAAGGGATAGACCCCTTACAAAGCACAAAAGCGACAGCATCGCCGAGGATGTTGTCGCCCCCACATCAGGTTCTCACTTGAGTGTACATCTATAGTATATCCGAAAAATGCGCCGTTTTGCCACCCTATTACACAATGTTTTGGTGGGGCAAAATCCCTCAAAAAATCTCTTCGAGAATCTGTTTTGCAAATTAAAGACAGGTTATTCGTTGAAAAAACGGTAAATTCAATTAATCGCTGTCTTGAAAATGTCTCGAAATTAGTGGGAGATTTGTATGAGGAATTGACGGGCAGATTCGCGGACTTGCTGACGGGCTTGTGGTTCGTGTGGGGCATCCCACTTCTCCTCTGCCAACTCCAAAAGTGTCTTCTCCAGTCGTCGAATCTCTTGTTGAGCGCAAGGGGTGTGTTGTGGATGCAGAACTTCCAATATCGCTCGGATATAGTTTGCTTCTTCGGGAGAGAGGGTTGAATACGCATCTTGAAGGCGTATACTGTATGCTCTCAACTCGGTACGGAGAATCGAACGTTGCTCTGAAGTTAACGGAGGAAAATCGGACTGAACAAACCGGGGAAGAAGGCGAGCGAGCGCACGGCGTATCTCCCAGCGATACTGCTGATGTGTCTCTTGAGAATAGTCCAAATGGCGGAGTGCCTCCACCATCAATGGCACAAACTCCACAAACGGATGTTGGGTCAACATATAGATAGCCCCGATAGGTGTTCGTGTACCTACTTGCCAGAGGATGATATTGATAACTCCACTCAATATTAGCATAGAACTTGTCAATGAACTCTTCGATTGGAGTAGAGTAATCAGGGCTACAACCGACATCATACACATACAAAAGACAAGAAAGTGGTGATAGTAGGATAGTGAACGACATCTTTTTGCCCAGTAACGGGGGAGATATCGCCCAACCTCGCGACGGTTCAGCAAGGAAAGGCGGCGCAAGGCATCGGTGCGTACTTCTGGCTCGTTGCTTTGGGAGTCCTTTAACCATTGGCAAAACTGTAGCCAACGTTGCTCTGTCTGCATCACTGCGGGCGTAGCATGGGGGGAAAATGATGAAGATGTCGGATTTTTTGCCACTCAGCCAAGATTCCTTCACTCTATTATACGTGAATTTCCGCCGGTAAGATTGCAAAATAGGGTGAAAACTATTTGACAGGAAAACCCCGCGCAAAATCGGAACAAGAAAGACAGGTTTTTCGACGTGGTTCGGGAATATCGCCCCAAACTCTTGACAAACGCAGAGCGACAGTTGATGCTCGCGGAAATTGCCACGGTAGCCTTGACGGTAGGACGTGACCTCTACCCAGATGTCGCCCTCAACGATTTGGACATTGGGACGGGAAGCACGATAGAAATCTGCCCACGGGAGCGATTGGCGTTTATCGCGTCCGCATGGAAACGTCTTGTCCGGGCATTAGGTCGCTTGGAGGCAGAACCGCCTTCCGCGCTGGTACTGGCAACCCAAGAAGTACCTGTAGAGCGAGCAAGACGAATTACCGCGAAAGACCTCCTGTTTGCTCTACGAAAAGGCGATTTCATCGAAGCAGAGCCGAACCTCTCTCTCTTAGCATCGCAGTTCGGGGATAAACTGCCGCGTCGGGTTCCCGAACGGGTCTGCCTTCCCACGGCAGACACCCCTGCAAACCGGATGGTCAAAACGGTTTTGGCAACGTTTGTTCGTGATTTAACCGGGATTGCCGAACTGGCAACGGTAGCCGATGCTCACGGCGTGGCTAAGGAAGCCTTCCGACTGCGCCGAGCGATACGAACCACTCTCTACTGTCTGCCGTGGCAAACCCTGCCCCCCGCTATCGTTCCTACCCTACCGCCCACCCTGCGAACCCACGGCGCGTATCGGCTATTTTGGGACACATGGCGACAGTACAAAAGCGGCTTTGCGTTTGACTGGCGCAATCCTCTTTTCTCCTTGTCGTCGCGGGAAGATTGGTTACTCTACGAGTATTGGTGTCTGTTTCAGGTGGTGAAAGGGTTATCGGGTTTGGGGTTTCGTGCCGAGAGTGCCGACGGATTTTTGCTTTCTCGTTCTGGACTATCGTTTCGTCTGGTCAAAGGACGTGCTTCCACTCTACACTTCCGCCATACTGCGACAGGAAACCGGGTAACTGTAACCTACAACCCGGAGTATCCCACTCTGCCAAAACAGACGGGGTTCCACTCCCTCTCCCATACCATGCGCCCCGATATCGTGGTGGCAAGTAGCAATCGTCTACTGATTTTCGATGCCAAGTTCAAGGGCTATGCAACCGCTGCCCTGCTTGCGGAGACGGACACCTTACCCCTGACCGCCGACATCAACCAAATGCACGCCTACCGCGACGGTATCCGCGACCCATCGGGCAACCGTCCCGTGCAGGGAGCGTGGCTTCTCTATGTTGGTGAGCCAACGGGCAACAACCAACCGATTGTTGCCTATCCTGCCTCGACTGTGGAAGTCCCCTTCGGGAGAGGGGAATTGGGCGCACTCCGTCTCCGTCCGGGAGAGCAAGCGGAACCGCTAAAGCGATTAATTGCCACTGTCCTTCAGAGAGTTGGTGGAGACGAAAATTTATGATGGGTTGCCGACTTCCTTGTCTGCACCGAGTATACTGCAAATAACCTCCGTTCCTATCTCCCAAGACGTTGGGGAAATGAGAACTATTGGGGGCGAGGAAATATGACCAACTACGAAATTGCCGAACGGTTTACACAGATTGCCGATATTTTAGAGATTCAAGGTGAAAACCCGTTTAAGGTACGAGCCTACCGAAACGCCTCCGCCGTGATTAACGAGTTAGAGGACTCGTTGGAGGAGATTTCGGCACGCGGAAAGTTAGGCGAACTTCACGGCTTCGGCGAGGCGATTATTGGCAAAGTGGAAGATTTTCTTACCACCGGAACCACGGCTCTCTGGGAGCGTGTCAAAGATGCGGTTCCCTCCGGTGTGCTTGCGATGGCAACCATTCCCGGTATCGGACCCAAAACCGTGAAAGTTCTCTGGGAGTCACTGAAGGTTGAGTCGGTGGACGAACTCAAAGAAGCCGCCAAAGCCGAAAAGGTGCGTGTTCTTCCCGGCTTCGGTCCTGCCAAAGAGCAGAAACTCATCGAAAATATTGAGCGATGGTATCGCCTCAATGAGCGCACTCCTCGGTTCTTAGCGGTTGCCAAAGCGGGGAGAGTGGTACGCCAGATTCTCAATACACCGGGAGTAAACCGAGTAGAGTTTGCCGGGGAGGTGCGGCGCGGTTGTGATTCAATTGCCAAAAACGTGGTTCTCTATACCGGGGAAGAGGTAGGTACAACACAACCACTCCTGTTGCCACAATCGGAGGTAACTATCTTCAGTGTGCCGATAGAACAGTATGGCTCCGAACTGGTACGCCACACCGGACCCGAAACGCACTGGAACGCCCTCCAGCAACGTGCGGAGGAGCGTCAAATAGACATCCGCTCTTTTGCCAGCGAGGACGAACTTTATCAGGCGTTGGGACTTCCCTATATCGCTCCCGAACTGCGCGATGCAGAGGATGTGCTGATGCAAGCCGAGCAGGGAACACTACCCATCTTGATTACCGAAGCCGATTTCCGAGGGCAACTGCACGAGCATACCACTTGGTCGGACGGAACGGGGACAGTGCGTCAAATGGCAGAGGCAGCGATGGAGCGGGGGTATGAATACTTAGCGATTACCGACCACTCACGTACTCTGGCAGTGGCAAACGGCTTGAACCGAGAGCGGCACTTAGCGCAGTTAGAGGAGATTGCCACGGTTAATGCAGAACTGAGCGGAAGAATCACGCTACTTGCCGGATTAGAAGCCGATATTTTACAGGACGGTTCGTTGGACTGCGATGTGGACATTCTACAACGCTTGGATATTGTGGTTGGGTCGGTACACATTCGGTATAAGGAGGATGAAGCAGGAATGACCCGACGTATCTGTACCGCATTGGCAAACCCCCACCTTACCATCTTAGGGCATCCGACGGGGCGACTCCTCGGAAGGCGTGAACCCTACCCTGTGGATATGGAGGCGGTGATTGCCACAGCGAAACAGTATGGCAAGGTCCTAGAAATCAATGCCTCCCCGGATAGAATGGACTTAAACGATACCTATGCACGCCGCGCTAAAGCCGAAGGTGTCCTACTCACTGTTAATGCGGATGCCCACTCGCCTTCTGGTTTAGGCTTGCTCCCGTGGGGACTATGTATGGCACGTCGCGCCGGACTTTCTGCCGATAATGTGATAAACACATTCTCGCTAAACCGTTTGCAAGAAACTGTGCTAAAGAAAACGGACTAAATATAGGAATAGACCTCTTTCCAAAGTAGTTTTTCCTCCCTCTTCTCCCCCACTCGCACAACACCGTGTTGCGGGACGGTACGAAGGGGGAGGTCAACAACCCTATTCCTCCCCCTAATCCCTCACTCGCCCAACACGGTGTTGCGGGGCGGTGCGAAGGGGGAGGTCAACAAGCCAATTCCTCCCCCTTACGAAGGGGGAGGTTAGGAGGGGGTGACACGCGGGAACGGACTTAGGAAACGGGTCTAATAGAAAGTAATATGAACCCACCATGAAATATGGGGATAACGATGCTATCTACCGAAGTGCCACAGAAGGCTTTGCTGACCTTGCCGATACGTATGACTCGCGTATGGCAGGCAATCCGGTTCTCTTGTTAGAAAGTACCGCAACACTGACCTCTCTCCCGATTGTCACGGATGCCGTGGTTGCGGATTTTGGTTGTGGAACCGGACGTTATGCGTTGCAACTAGCCCGATTGGGGGCAAACAAAGTCATCGGGATAGATATTGCCCCAGAGATGTTAGCGTGTGCCTCCCGGAAAGCCCGACGTGCAGAAGATGACCTCCCGGTAACATGGATAGAAGCCGACCTTACCGATATCCCGGTTGCCGAGAACACCTTTGATATCGCCGTCTGCGCCTTAGTGGTTTCGTTTCTCACCGACCCACAACGTGCCATTACCGAGATGGTACGCACCCTAAAGCCCGGTGGCTGTCTCATCCTCTCCGATTACCATCCGCAAATCCTCCTGATGGAGCGAACCGCCTCACTGCTTGCCGGACGAAACGACAAGGCTCCCTATCTCCGCTTCACTACCGCCGACGGGGAGGAGTGCCGTATTCGTCAGTACCCCTACACGATTGCAGACCTATTCACCGTTGCCCATGATAACGGTTTGATTTTGGAACACGTCTCCGAACCCCTTGCAGACCGACGGCTCGCCAATACCTACTACACCATCCGTGATAAAGTCGGTTTGCCACTGACTCTGGTCATGCGCTTCCGCAAGGAGCGTTCCTAAAGGAGAAACGCGATTGGAAACTTCGGTCGAGAATTCGGGGGCAAAAAACCCTCTGCAAATAGTCGTTTTAGATGCGCTACCGCTTGATGCGGAGGGGGATATGGATTGGGAGCCTTTGCGTGAGCTAGGCAATCTCACACTGTACGCACAGACAGAGGACGATGAGGTAGACAAGCGAATCGCTACTGCCAATGTGGTCTACACCAATAAGGTGCGGCTTCGAGATAGACACTTTGCTGTAGCCCCGCATCTAAAGTTGGTTAGTGTCCTTGCTACAGGGTATGACATTGTGGATACTGCCTCGGCGCGTCGGCAGGGAACGACGGTCTGCAATGTTCCCGGCTACTCCACACCCTCTACCGCCCAAACCACCATTGCCCTGCTTTTAGCACTCTGTCATCAGGTGGAAAGGCACGCGGAGTCGGTGCGAGCGGGGGCATGGACGAACTCGCAGAGTTGGAGTTGGTGGCAAAAGACTCCGGTAGAGTTGGAGGGGAAAACCCTGCTGATTCTGGGTTATGGTGCTGTGGGAAAACGGGTCGCACAGATAGCGGCGGCTTTGGGGATGTCGGTGATAACCGCGCAACTGCCGGGGCGCAGCGAGGTAGCATCCACAACCGATGATATACCGCGTCTGCCGCTCACCCAAGCCCTTGTATCTGCCGATGTTATCAGTCTGCACTGCCCCTTAACTCCCGACACCAAAGAACTCATCAATGCCGAGCGAATCGCGCTACTCAAGCCGGGAACTCTGTTGGTGAATACGGCACGCGGTGGACTGATTGAAGAAACGGCAGTAGTTGCGTCTTTAGAGAGCGGGCAGTTAGGGGGATATGCCGCCGATGTGCTGGCAGGCGAACCTCCGCAGCAGGAACATCCGCTCCTTTTCGCTCCCAACTGCATAATTACTGCACACTATGCTTGGGCATCGAAGGCATCGCGCACCCGTTTACTAGAGGCAAGCATCGAAAACCTTCGTCACTTCCTCGCGGGAACCCCACAGAACGTTGTTTCCTGAGAAGACACAAATACTGCCCCCTCTCCGGTCGGAGAGGGGGCAAAGAAGAGACTCCCCGTTGAGTTTTGTTCGTTTTAGTCCTGTTCGTTGGTAAAGCGGAACATCAGGTTGGTGTTCGGACGGGTTGCACCGAGGTACTCCAAGCGGGTTGCCTTCGCATGACCGTCGCACCAGACCACGTTGGTCAGTTTCATGTGACGACCCAGAATAGCCCCGTTGTTGCGGCGGTTGATAAGTGCCGGGAAGGGGAAGGTTTCGTTCGGGGTGGTCGGTTGCGGGTCGGCAAGGCTGGCACGGTAGAAGTCCGCACTCTGACCCATGCCTTGTACTTCGCAAATCAACACCGTGTCTGCGGGTTCGGCAATCGCGGCAAGGGGTTGGTTGTTGGGGGGGGTGAAGGCATCACCGGCGTTATAGTACATATTGTTGATGGCATACGAACCGAAGCGTCGTCCCACGTTGGTCTGTCCGTTCGGGTCACCACAGTCGGCTTCACGCATCGGGATAGTGGGGAGGTTGTTCGGGTTATTTGCTTGGAATTGATATTTCTTGTTTCCCGCGAGCGTATGCGCTGTACCATCGGCAAGGCGACCACTAATACTGGCGAACGGGTCGGACGGGCAGTTGAAGAGGTCGAAGTTCTTGATGTAAGGTTGAATAACGTCCATCCAACGCGGGGTGGAGCAGTCTACAAAGTGCGCTCCTTCCAGAACACGGGGCGGGTCTGCGAAGGCGTTGCGAGCGATAACTTCATCGTAGTCCTGCGCGTACATCATCATCCCCAAGCCCATCTGCTTGACATTGGAGAGACAGGCGGTCTGGCGTGCCTTTTCGCGTGCCTGTGCAAAAACAGGGAAAAGAATCGCAGCAAGAATAGCAATAATGGCGATTACTACAAGCAGTTCAATCAGGGTAAAACCCTTTTGGCTTCGTACAGAGTTCATTCTTGTACTCCTTAGAGGTGTTTTGCAGAAGATTTCTCCCCTACAACCTATCCATAGTACCCGAACTTTGTTGGATTTTTGTTAAGGAAGTATTAAGAGTTAAAATTTTTCTTTTTTGGTGTAACAACTAGAACAAAATGGTAACTCCCCTCTCCATACAAGGCAAAGTAGGGAAAGGGGAGAAAGAGGAGAAGGAAGTTAATCGTGGAGAGCGGCTTCAGAACCTGCCAACAACTCTTCCCAAGAAGCAAGCGCAGACTGAGTCACCATCAAGCGTTGAATCATATCGCCCTCATCTGCTTTCAGCAGTGCCTTCAGACTGTACGGCAGGAAAAGAGCCTCAAAGTTATCACAGGACTTCTTGCCCCACATCCCCGGTGCAGAGTCGGCATGGTCACTTTCTAAGTAGCGCACCAACTCGCGTTTTACCAGAGGATAGTTCTTCATAAACCACGACCGTTGCTCACGGTACTCCTCTTCCCGCTTGAGCGTGATACCCTCTTGAGCGGAGATACAGATAAGTCCAATCAAGTTATCGTAACGGTCATAGAAGGTTTCGTATGACGCACGCTTACGATGCACTTCGTCGCGCCATCGCAGCATCAAGTAATCATCGTGTGGCACAATAACGGGTGCGGAATCGTTCGATTCAGTACGCAGGGAGCGGCGACGCTCCTCTAATGCACGACGAGTCCGACGTGCCACCGTCTCAAAGCGCAACTGAATCTGCTTTGCACGAGAAATCGGAAAGGCTGTTCGTATCACTTCTTTAATATCTCCGTCTACTCAACACAGGCTATTAGACCACGCACTCCCCTCTACCTGTGTTGGCTCCTTACTACCCTCAATGGATTACTCTCAACAAGTCACACACGACACTGAACCCAGACTTTAACGCAACTTTTCAACATGATTTACAGTAAATTATAACAAATCACAGCGACTTCTTGCTCTGCTCCACAAACTGAATCTGCAAATCACTGAGCAAGGCGCGAAGCGGGAGACGCTCCTCCGGGGCGACAACCACCTCTAACTGGCTAATCAGGTGTCCTACCGTGTCTATCGCCACCTTTGCTTGGGAGAGGTCGCGCTCCACTCTGCCCGTCGCCGGATTAGGAACTAACCCCATACGAAGCCAGGCATGACTTCGTAGGATGCCCAGAAACTCCAAGAGAACCGCATAGATGTCGGGCAGTTCCATCGAATCGGGATAGCCCATTCCCTCGCTATACTCCTCCGCCGACTCCCCGGAGAACATCGCCGCTTCCTCTCCAAACGGCTCCTCCTCCACTGAAGAAAAAAAGGCAGGTTCGGCAACAGACTCCGTAGCAGATAGGGTCGTCGGTTCTGCCACCTTCTCAGGCGCAACAGTTTCCGCGACAGGTTCGGAGTCAGACCGAAAACGACGACGGTCACGAACGGTAAAACCTTCTTCGGTCTCTTCGGGCATGGAATATTCTTTCTGCAAACGCCTATAAAAATCGTTCAGTCAAACGTCTGCACAACTATCCAAAACCTTCTTCCCAAGGATGTTTCCGTGATGGGACGAGGTTGGAGTGTTGGTGAATTGTGAGAACTGCGGGGATTGTAACACAGGGGGGTACTGTGGCGCAAGGTTCGACAAACATGAAACTAAGAAATGTTTTTCTTATTTTTCTGACCGTAAAAATAGGGGGGAATTGTTGACGGCTTTTCGGGAGTGTGTTATACTGACCGATGGCTTTTCCGTAACGGAGTAAGCCGTTTTTTGTCGTATCTTTCCAGACGACAGCAACGCGGTTGTTTGTTGTTGCGAACAAGTGATGTGGAAGAGTGCAGGAGTCGGCGGGAATGTCCACAAACGCATCGGAATCAGATGTTGAATCAGACGTTGAGAACACACCGGATGTTTTGGGTGCCGAAACAAACGCCTCCGTTCCCGATATGCGGAGTGCGATTCAAGAAAAGGTAACAGAGTACAGCATCTTGGTTGCCCCTGTGGAGCAGGCAATTCAAGAGATGCAGTTGGCACGCGGAATGCTTCGTGCCAGAGCCGAGGATGAGATAAATGCCTTATCGCCTCCGCTTGCCGCACTCTCTGAAGTATTGGGGATTTCGACACTGGATTTGCTGACCGCGAAAGACCGGGTTGCCTTTTTGCGCGAAGCCGTCCTGCAATCGAAGATGCCCGTCGAGGAGATTCGTCGCCGTGTTCTAGAGGCAAGTGCAGGTACACAAGAGACACTGCATCTGCTCGAACTATCGGAAGGGTAATCCAACCCTCCGAACTTGTCTTTGTACACGTAACTTATAACTTATAAACTATAACTTATAATATGAGGAAGTGACTGTAGGGACGTATGCCGGAGCCAATAAGAAAACAAGGAACACCGTCCAATACCGTTCTGATTGCCGCGGTTGTGGTCGCTTTGATAGGAATGGCGTTAGTAAACTCCTTCACGCTCAGTTTAGACCCGAAGGAGATTCAACGCCGCGAGCAGGAGCAAGCCGAAGCGGCAATGAGAAAGATGGAACAGCAGACCACCGAAAAGGCAACGGGGGGTAGCCCTGAAGCCAACTCTTTAGTCGCTTTGGGCGAAGAGTCTGTGGTGGGAAACAAAGACAGCAAAACCGAGATTATTCTGGCTTGGGAGTGGACTCCCGATGTGCAAGCAAACCCAAGCAAAATCTATAGTGCGGTGGAGTCTGCCAAGAAAGGCGCACCCAACGCCAAAATTCGTGTGGTAAATGTAGATGCCAAACCGGAGATGCAACCGGGTGTATATGTCAATGGGAACCTGATACGTCCAGCACAATCGGACGGTTCACTTCCCGCAGAAGAAAAAGAGTATGCCGACATCGAAGATACAGCCGCCCCCGGCTCGTAGGCTTCGCCAAACTATTTTTGTCAAAGAGAATTAAACGAGGTAGCAGAAAGCCGTGCCAAATATCAAGTCCGTCAAGAAGGACGTTATCCGTTCCCGACAACGTCACCTACGAAATCAGGCAACCAAAAGCCGTATCAAGACCTTTGTGAAGAAGGTCAATACCGTCATCACGGAAGGTGACCCCGAAGCAGTGAAGCCGGTTCTGAGTGAAACCGTGAGTATCGTAGATAAAGCCGCAAAGCGTGGCATCATCCATAAGAACGCCGCCAATCGCCGCAAGTCGCGCCTGATGCGCCGTGCCGCTTTAGCCGCACAAAGCGCGTAACAGCACTCCTGTAAAAACCCCTCCTTAACATCGAAAACCCCGATGTCAAGAAGGGGTTTACATTTAGCAAAGTTCTATCACCAACCGTTGCAAAACCAATTGGGGAGAATCGCCCCCCGGTTCAACCCCTTTTAGCATCAGGTCGGCGGCAAGGAGACGCTCCAAGCGTTGCGCTAACTCCATCGCAGAGAAATTGCGCGACTGTGCCACATACTTATCCGCCATCCAAGCCATCCGGGGGTTTGCCATCATTCCTCCCGCTCCATCCGAGGGAAACATCTCTAAAATCTCTGGGGGAATAGACCCCGCTCCCCGTCCTGCAAGTTTCCGCTCACCCAAATAGCGAAACTGAGTAATCAGGCGAATCTGGCGTGCGAGCATCACCAAAGCGCGAGGAGCCACGGAGTCGGGACGATTCCCGCTCTGAAACAACGTTGTGACATGACCCAGTGCTTCCTGCGGACGACGGTTTCCTACCGCATCGCACAGTTTGAAAATCACATCATCCGAGCCACGTGACAAGACCGCCTCCACATCTGCCCCAGTAATCGTGGTTGCCTCCCCCACATACGCCGCCACCTTCGCCATCTCACTGGCAATTCGGCTCACATCGCCTTCGGGTAACTGAGCAAAGAGGGAAACAGCATCGCCTGTCAGTTTCTTACCCTGTGCCTGTGCCTCTTTTAGTATCCAATCGCGCAGATTCTCCGCCTTCGGCAAAGAGAACTCTACCACCTGTCCCACCTTCTTCACGGCATTGGCAAGTTCAGTGCTGACCACGCTCTGCCGCTTCGTCTTCCCCTCCTCCACAATCGGGGTTCCGGTATGCAAAATCAAAAAGCCGCTTATCGGAATCCGTGCCAAACCTCCTGCCAATCGCTTCTGCTCCTCTGGTTCCATCTGTTGCGTATCGCGTACCAAGACCACCCGCTTCTTTTCTCCAAGTGGAACCGTGCTTACCCCGGCAAGGATGCGGTCTGTGGTAACAGTATTCCCATCCATCGTCTCTGCATCAAAATCCGCGAAGGATTCATCCACCGCCTCACGCTGAAGACGGTTTGCCTCCGCAATCTTCTTCCCGGCTTCGGCTCCGGTCAGAAGAACCACCCGTGCCGGTCTGTCGGGTGTACTTTCCTCTTTGGCACTCTTTTTGGTGGTTGCTTTCGCCGACTTACTCTCACGTGGGGTTGGCATGACTTCCTCCGGTTGGGAGAGGCTTCCCGCGCTCTTTGCGGGTTTTGAGTGCCTCCTGAATCTCTTTGACTATCTCTTTTGCCATCTGGACATCGGCGGCTGTGACATCCTGAGGACCGTAGAACGCTTTATTGGCAATTTCGGTTAATCGCACCATGCCGTCTCCGGTCACAGGGTCAAAGTCTCGCGAAAGACGTTTGGCAAACTCCTTCGGGGTTTCCGATAGGGAACGGGGAAAGGCAGAGCGTTCCACCTGACGCAAGGAACGAATATAAATCTGTGTCACTTGGGTGGCGAAGGGACGTTGTGCGGAGGTGGCAACCCGAACGGTGCTTCCGCGACGGAAAAACTCATTGTAGAGAACAAACAGTACCCCGAGCAGACCAACTCCAATGAGAACGATGGCATACTTACCGGTGCGAAGCCACTTCTGAAAACCAGTCTCCTCGCGTTCGGGAACTGGGGTTTGTGCCGGAGCAGTCAAGGCTAAAGTATCCTGCGTGGCATCAAAATGTATCCAACCTATGCCAACAAAGTAGACCTCTGTCCAAGCGTGTTGGTCGGAGCCACGCAGAATATACCTCTGACGCTTTTCTCCCGTGGGAGGCGTGTAGTTCTCGTCGGAGATTCCCGGTGCAAACCCCGTCGCGACTCGTGCAGGAATCCCGGCATAGCGGCATAGCATGGTCATAGAGGTAGCATAGAGATCACAGTACCCCTCTTTGGACTCATTCAGAAAGAACTCCACCGCATCACGGTCTCGCGGAACCGCTCGTGCATCACGAGTATAGATGCACCGATTGGAGATAAACTGACGAATCGCCTGCACTTTATCAAAGGGGTTATTGGTAGCCCCTATTATGGCTTCTTGGGCTAAGGAACGAAGGGCATCGTTGGTTTGTCCTTGACTGAGATAGCGGCGGCGTATCTCGTCGGGATAGTCCGTAGGGGTCGCACGAAGTTGGTTCGCAGTAAACTGAACAATCGCCGAAACCACCTCATAGTCCCCGCTTCCGCCGCGTCCGACCCCCACGGTATTATCAGGGCGTTTCATAATGCGACCAATCGGCGCACGGACGACTTGTGGTTCTGCCGCATGGTAGAGCGGACCAACCGCCCCACCCCGAATGCTAAACCGGTGCGTCTGCTCCTCGGTCTGCACCGAAGGTTCCATACTCGGCTTGACTTCAAAAGTTGCGAACCCTTCGGGCGTATCCCCCTGTGGTGTCGGAATGACCTCCTCGGCTAAATCCGCAATCGTATTGCGCCACCCCTTGCCAGTGTAGAGGTCGAACGTCCGTCCTCGCCAATAGTGGGGTTCCTGAGAGAGAACATTCATCTTTTCGGTGGTATCGTCGTCAATCGGTCCCAAACCGACATTAAACTCACTGACATCATCGAAGACAAGGCGCGGGAGGACACCAGCACGACTCACCGCCGACGGGGGAACCTTCAAACGCTGAATAATACTTGCCAACGAAAGGTTTCTGCCGATCATCTGTACCGGGATTGCCACGATAAAGCCCAGCACAATCGCGATAAACCATGCCATCAGAGCGGTAAGCAGTTGAGTTTTAAGCAGGCGTTGTCCGGCTCTTCGTGTATCGCCCCCCTCACTGCTGAGGTCACGCCATCGGCGAAAGCGTTGGGGCCAGCGTGGTTGATTCGCGGCAGACTGCGCCAGTGCATTCTGATGAATCAGGAGGAACGCTGCCGAAGCCAAAAAAGCAACAAAACAGACTATCAGTTCCCGGTTGATATTCACTGTACCAGTGAGTCCGATAATCGCGATAGCCCAGACACAGGTAAACACCGCCGCTTCATCGGTCAGAAGAAGAAACGAGGCGAAGGTAGCGGTAAAGGCTAACGCTGTAATCAGCAAAATCTCCTGTGAGCCTTGTACCTCTAACGGAATAATCGCCCCAAAGACACCTGCGCCCCGCAACGCATAGAGAAAGACCAAGCCCAGAACTAAAGTCCCCATAAAAATAAGGCGAGGCGAAGTCCCAATCCGTCGCAGGTTATACGAAACAATCAGCCCTAAAATCGTCAAGATAATCGTGAAATAGGCGAAGGCAGGTTCTGCCACTTGATACGCCACGGCAACCAGTGCCGAGATTTGCACGGCTCCTGCCGCAACATAGAGCGGAATAGAGATAGGGCGGTTTTCGTCGCGCCCTTCGCCAGCACGCTCCTCATCACTATTTGTATTCGCGAAGAAGGTACTCAAGTTGCTTGCCTCCATTTTCCCAGGGGGAGTGCTGTTTTTCTATCACACGCAGGTCGGCTCCGGCTACGGCAGGACTGGGAACCGATTGCCCTCCAAAGGCGAAGGGTTC